>OGJJ01000133.1_pt1 | contig 67808 bp, 68 predicted proteins | sample 1572081 | NCBI WGS metagenome assembly OGJJ01 (sample SAMEA2582122, study PRJEB24529) | metagenome | biome: Human gut stool | place: China | collected 2011
GAAGGTACTTTTACGGCTTTCTGTGAATTGGTGATCAAAACTTTATTGGACATAAATCAGTCCACTCCTTTCTGTTTTTGATGGCTTTATATGAATTCTGGTGATTTTATTTTTCAGGGTGTGCAGCCTTTTCGTAAGCCTTGATAATTTCCTGCACAAGACGGTGGCGCACAACATCTTTCTCAGTAAAATAGCACTGTGCAATCCCATTTACATTTTTAAGCACGTGCAGTGCATCCACAAGACCGCTGCGGGTGCGTTCCGGCAGATCGATCTGGGTCACATCACCGGTAACCACCACCTTGGAGCCGACACCCATACGTGTGAGGAACATTTTCATCTGCTCCGGTGTGGTGTTCTGTGCCTCATCCAGAATGATAAAGGAATCATCCAGCGTGCGTCCGCGCATATAGGCAAGCGGTGCAACCTCAATGATCTGCTTTTCCACAAGGCGCTCGTAAGTTTCGGCACCCAGCATATCAAACAGGCCGTCATACAGCGGGCGCAGATAAGGGTCTACCTTCTGCTGCAGATCACCGGGCAGAAAGCCCAGCTTTTCACCTGCTTCCACTGCCGGGCGGGTGAGCACGATGCGGGAAACATCCTTGGCTTTAAAAGCCTTTACCGCCATGGCAACGGCCAGATAGGTCTTGCCGGTACCCGCCGGGCCAACGCCAAAGGTGATGGCATTGGTGCGGATGGCATTGAGATATTCCTTCTGGCCCAGTGTTTTGGGCCGGATCGGCCGTCCCTTGACCGTTACGGTAACAAAATCTTCGGTCAGTTCCTTGACCCGCTTTTCTGCTCCATCGTGCGCCAGACTGATGCAGTAGCGCACGGTCTGGTCTTCCAGCGGTGTATGATTCTCGATCAGAAGCAGCATTCCCTCCACAGCGCGGCTGGCCGCGGCAACATTGGCCGGTTCGCCTGAAAGCCGCAGCTGCGTGCCCCGGCAGACCGCCGTAACAGAAAATTCGTTCTCCAGCAGACGGATGTTCCGGTCGCAGTTGCCAAAAACAGCTGCGGCGACCTCTACACTATCCAGTTCAATATTCTTTTCTGCCATGTGCTCCTCCTGAAAGGATATATTTTAATGCTTCTATTGTACCACCAAAATCTCGAGAAGAAAACTGTGAAAAGTATACAAAATATTTTCATCCGTTCCATCGGTTTTTTCATACGCCAAGGCAGCTGCCCCTGCAAAGCGTCAGCGGCAAAAAAGAAAATGCAGGAACAGGAATGCATCCTGTACGAATGATCTTGTCAAGACCTTTTGTGCCACAACCGCAGAGAAAAACAAAACATATCTTTGGCCAAAAAGGCAATAGCAAACTTCTCCCCTGCGTGCTACAATAGCAAGCGTTGTGCGGCTTGCACCCGGCCGGCCGCTCCGGAATGCTGAAATCAAAGGAGAAGGAACCATGGAACAACTTTTTCTGATGCCCGGTGAAGAACGCTGCGAACGCTTCAAGGATGGCAACGGTATTCCGAGAGTTCACTACTCCTATCGCTCGATGCACGGTGCATTCTTCGACTGCGAGAGCCGCAGTTTGGAGGAAGCCCAGCGCCTGTGTGAGGACTGGCTGGTAGGCCAGGACCGCTGCTACCGCAACTGAGATGAAAAATAGAAGCCTCCGCTTCCCTGTCGGTATTGTCGCCGGGAAGCGGAGGTTTTTGCTTTTTACAGGTTTATTTCCACAGTTGAGCGCAGACAAGTTCCAGCACACTGCCCGCAATGCAGCGGGCCTTATCCGAAATGAGAAAACAGTTGGAAAGTTCCTCTTTGCGGGGGTCTATATCGGCCACCTTAAAACCGGGCGTTACCGGATAACTGCTGCGCAGAAGTCCGCGCAGAATGCCCGTGATCTGCGTGGTCACAGAGATCATGGCACCATCTGCCGTGCGGATCTGCGCAATGGTCTCGCCCGCTTCCACAATATCTCCAATTTTGCGGAGATCCATAAATATACCGGCCGTGTCGGCATGGATCACGCGCTCTTTTCCGTAGCCGCCAATGATTCCGGGAATGCCGGTATCAGGGATGGCACTGCCTTCCCGAATGATGCGTCCCAGCCGGTGGCCGCGTTTGGTCTCCACCACTACATCCACATCCTGCCCGGCCGTGAAACCGGGGCCGAGTGCAATGGTCAGGGGTGCCATATCCCGCGTTGTGCCAAGATTCTTTTTGGCAAGGATCGCATCCACAAGGACATCCGGCTTTGCGGGCGCAATGCTTTTGCCTTGCGGGTCTACCAGAACAGGAACGGCATTCTGTTTCCAGATTTCTTCTGCCTGCGCCAGAGTTTCGATCCGTACCGCACGCAGACCTTCAACGGCGGTCTCACCTTCATAAACGGCTTCGCACAGAGAAACCTGCCGCCGGATCGCCGCCGGATGCTCCGCTTCCAGCACCAGCACACGCAGGCCTGCGCTCCACAGCCGGTGAATGGTGCCGGTAGCAAGGTCGCCACCGCCGCGCACAAGGATCAGTGCATCCTTCTTCATTTGATCTCCTCTCCGGGCTGGAGTCGAGTCAATACGATCTCCATAGACCCACCGCAGGCAGCAATTGCTGCATCATCATTTTTGCCGTCTGCCGAAAAATGCAGCCGTTGATACGCCGGAGCAGCTCCCGTCAGCATTTCCTGTGCAGCCAGAATGGTGCGGTGCTCCATAATACCGCCGCCCACGCTGCCCACAATAGAGCCGTCTGTGCGAACCAGCATTTTTGCGCCGATTTCCCGCGGCGTAGAGCCGTGCCGCGCCGCAATCACGGCAAGCGCCGCCTGCTGCCCGGCGGCATCTGTCTGAGCCATGGCTTCCAGAAGGGCAGATGAAAAGCCCTCCGTCTGCGGACGCGCATTCTTGATCGATACGATCTGTGCCAGAATGGAAAGTGCGATCTCCTCTGCCGTCTGTGAGCCGATGGAAAGCCCGATGGGGGCGTACAACGCCTCCACTCTTTCGGCATCGATACCGGCTTCCAGAAGTTGACGGCGCACCAGTGCGGCACGCCCGCGGCTGCCCATCATGCCAACATAGGCTGCAGGCTTTTTTAATATCACCTTCAGGCAGTCCACATCAAATGCATGTGCCCGGGTGACGACCACAAAATAAGTCTCTGCGCCGTCAGGTACCTGCGCAAGCGCTTTATCAAACGGCAGGCAGAGCACTTTATCGGCTCCGGCCAGCCGCAGCTGCTGTGCATATTCCTCGCGGTCATCCATTGCAAGGACCGTCAGGCCCAGCAGCTTTGCAAGCTGCACAACGGCTGCAGCCACATGTCCACCGCCGCAGACTACCAGCTGCGGCACCGCGCCAAAGCGCTCCGCAAAGATGTCTGTGCCTGCAACAGAGTGGATACCAGCTGCTGTGCAGCCCTGCAGTTCTGTCAGGTGCTGCAGCAGTACGGTGCTGTCTCCCCTCTGCCACACAGGCCTGCCCTCCAGCAAAAGCAGCTGGCTCCCCGCGGCATCGCCCTCTAACTGGGCCACCATCGTCCAGCCGCCCGCAGAACAGGCTTTTTGCAGCATTGTATAAAGCGGCATTTTACCCATGCGTCATTCTCCTGTTTTATCTTTATTTCCAAATATTATAGCACAAATCTGCTACTGACATCTTTCTTTTTTCGTTTTTTCTATCAATTTCGCATATACACGTTCTACAAACCATGGCTCTGTAGACTTCTTTAATGCTTCTTCCGGAGAAAACCAGGCTACTCCACTGTTTTCATCTGCTTTGATCGAAACTGCTTCCTCGCAGTCTGCTTCCAGAAGATACGTCACATTCAGGTGCAGATGGCTGGATACATACTTTCCCTTCTTGACATGCCCATCCACCGTAAGAGATTCCAGAGAAAAGATCTCCTCCGATACCGGGCGCACATGCGAGATCCCCGCTTCTTCTTTTACCTCACGAAGCGCAACCGCAAGAAGATCCGTCTCTCCATCCGCATGTCCCCCAAGCCACGACCAGGAATCATAGATATTGTGATATACCATAAGTACCTTGCTCCGGTCTTTGTTCACTACCCAGGCAGAAGCCGTCATATGGGCAACGGTGTTTTCCCTTAAGAATGCGTTATCATTCTCCCTGATCCATTGTAAGATCAGAAATTTATCTGCTTCTTCCTGCTCATTAAACGGCTGATAGCGTTCTATCTGATTTATTAAATCCTGTCTTGTTATCATTGCATTCTTCTCCATTTTCCTCATTTATACGCACCAGAAGCAGATCTTCACTTTTTTTCCTTCGGATTTTAAAGCTTCGATCAGTTCCAGTGCCAGATTCTTTTTCTTTTCACGTTCAATATGAAGTGCTGTATAATTTTCATTCAGTGCATTTCCAAAGAAAAAATTGATCTCCGTAGCTTCGGCAAACAATATCCGAAACAGTTCTGCTGCCGCATCCTTCTTCTTGATGATCCGATTATAATACAGCCTGTCTTCGCTGAAATCCTCATAGTAATCGATCACCTTCTGTAAAGTCAGAAGCCCCTCCGTTACCAGGTCAATGCCTTTGATCTGCGACATGGCTGGAACTTCTTCTGTTCCGGTACCGGGAATCCCGGCTACCTCTTCTCCCAGATAATCCGCGACCAGCTTTGCCGTGGTCCCACCACATACGATGCGCATTCCCTCTTTTTCAAAAAAAGTCGTAAAATAACTGCGGTCATCCGCCCGGTCTGCCGGCGGCCCGACCATAATGTTCACTACGTTTTTCTTCATTCCTGTCAGAGTCAATACCGTAAGGTCATCATCCGTCTCATCCATATTCAGGGCCACACCCGCATCTGCAATGTCAGATGCCATCTCCTGTGCACTCATTCCCTTATGGTAACGCTGTTCACAGAATTTCAGTACTTCCTCCCTTCCCCAGCCGCCATAGGTGGTTTTGCCCATTCCGGCATTGGTGACACCGTCACTCATAAGTATCAGCATATCGCCTGTCCGAAACTGAAAATAACTCTGGTGGATCTCTTTTTCTCCGAACATTAGAATATCCCGATGATAATCCACACTTTTTCCATTACGAAGCAAAATAGCATCCGGATTATCGTACTGCAGAAGACAGATTCCATTCCCTTCTGACACTAATACAGTAAAAGTAGCATACGCCAGATTGCGTACACTGCAGATTGGAAGCGTATCTGCAACAGCTTTTACGGCTGTCCGGATGTCCATATTCCTTGCGATCATGATACTGAGCATTCTGGCAGTCAGCGTAGCCAGAATATTGGCCTTTACCCCGCTTCCCAATCCGTCAGAAAGCACCAGTACTGTCTGATCTGTATCTGTGATCACTGTATAATAGTCACCGCAGATCTTTTCTTTCTTCTTGTTGAGGCTGACCCTACCGAATCCTGTCGGAATATCTCCTATCGTTTGTATCGTCTCGTATTTCTTCTTTTCCATCCTACTTTATCTCCTGCAAAATGGTCTGCTTCAGCTCTTCAATAGCCACTTTGGTATCTGCTGCCGTTTCTCCCAGAAGACTGGCGATCTCATGCACGATCCGAAGCTGTTCCGCCGCCAGTTTATCTGCCATCTGAACTGCCTCTGCCTTGGCACGGTTCTGCTTCTTTTCGCTCTCCTTTTCTCTGGTCACATCTTTCATGATACATAAGATCAGTTTATTCTTCCGGTCATTTGTAAGAACACGTTCTATATAACGTTTCTGTTCATTCAGATAGATACAGTCCTGTACGATCTCCCGGTTAAAAGCGATCATATTTATGATCGGATAATCATCCATGATCTCGCCCACCGCTTTTCCAAGGAGCTGCTTTTTTCTGGAAATATCAAACAGATCATTCGCCGCTTTGTTCATCTGTATGATATTAAGGTCATAATCTACCGTGACCAGAAGTCCCGGCATAGCCTCAATGATAATATTGGCGTAGTCTTCCTGTTTTTCTCTCATATAAGGAATGCACATAGATACTTCCGCTTTGCCCTGGATAACAGCGATCGCCTTTGCCCTGCAGGTGTCATAGCCGCAGGCGCCGCAGTTCAGTTCATCCTCTTTTGTATATTTGCCCATTTCGTGCATCACATGGGTAAACTGTTCTTTTGTGATCGCTTTTTCCGGATAGGTTTCCTCCTGCACAAATTTCCTTTCCGGAATCTCCGGCATCTGGATATGATGATCTTTCTGATAATCTACCTGACCGTTTTTCATGGAAAGCTCTCTGATCGCGATCAGCGCATCCAGCAGTTTCTTTTCCTGTTGCAAAGAATAAGCCCCGCCGATACATCCGTTTGTACAGGCGTTCATTTCTATGAAATAATCTGCATAATCTCCTGTCCTCAGTTCCTTTAAGATTTCCTTGCACTGATCTATTCCATCTACCGACAGGTACTTCTGTCCGTTTATCGGCTGCATTGCCTGTATCAGACCTCCGCTTACCGCGGTCATTCTTGAAAGATATACGTCTTTTTGATCCTCTCGTTCTGGTTTTTCCTGGATATCCTTCATCCAGTTATTCAGTTCTCCAAATGTAATTACATAATCCGCGCATGACTGGCGCTCTTTCAGTTCTGACATTACAGAAATACACGGGCTGATGTATACGATAGATGCGTCTGGATATTGCTCTCTTAAATATGCTGCATGCATCTGCTTCATAGAATAAACCGGAGCCAGATATTCTGTCAGATGAGGATATTTCGTCTCGATCAGCCGCACCACCACCGGACAGTTCGATGAGATCACCAGTTTTTTCTGCTGTTGTTCCCGCAGAAGCCTGGTATATTCTTCCTTCATCACAGCTGCTCCCTGCGCCGCGTCAAATGCTTGCCAGAAACCCATTTTTTGCAGATATTTTTCCAGATCACCAATACTGTTCCAGCCATATCTTGCAAGATAAGCAGGATGTACAGACGCGATCACCTTTTTGCCGGACGCAATCACTCTTTGGATAGCCGGGATATCGTCGTGTTCTACCTTTGCGTGCTGAGGACAGACAGCGATACATTTCTCGCAGAGAATACATTGTTCTTCAATGATCTGTGCCTGCTGATTTGTGACCCTGATCGCCTTTACGGGACAGTTGCGGATACATTTATAACAGTTTTTACAATTGGCTGTACGAAACTGCAGGATCGATGTGTGGCTCATAGTGTTCCTCCCCTAAGCTAAAGTCCCCTGACACACTGCCAGAGGACTTCTTTGCTGAAACTTTTATTTATTTTTGCTCTCGTCAAAGATCTTGATCGCTTCTATGATCGTTCTGACGCTGTTCTCGATACCGAGCTTGCTACTGTCGATGCAGAGATTATAGCTCTTGGCTGCTCCCCATTTCTTGTTGGTGTAGTAGTTATAGTAGCTTGCCCTGCTCTTATCGGTCTTGGTGATCATGTCCTTGGCTTCTTTTGGAGATTTGTTGTGTTTGGCTGCAAGACGGTTGATCCGCCAGTCAAGATCTGCATGTACAAATACACTAAAGCAGTCCTTCCAGTCTGCCAGCGCATAATCTGCACAGCGGCCTACCATAACACACGGACCCTCATCTGCCAGTTTCTTGATCGCATCAAACTGTGCAAGGAAGATCTTGTGGTTCATCGGCATATCCGAAAATCCTGCGGAAGAATATCCAAAAGAATAGGTATCCATGACCAGAGAATACAGAAAACTGTTGGTCGGTTTCTCATCATGATTCTCAAACAGTTCCTTGCAGATACCACTGTCATTTGCGGCATGCTCCAGAAGTTCCTTATCGTAACATTTGATCCCGAAATATTTGGCGATCTCCTGACCGATCTGTCTTCCTCCACTTCCATATTCACGTCCGATTGTGATGATTGAACTTGTACTATTCATAAGCTGTGCACTCCCTTCTGCAAAAACTATAGAAGTATTATACATTATTTTTTCTGAAAATGCCAACAATTTATAATTATTTTACAATTTTCCTAAAATTAGACCAACAATTTGCCAGAAAAGTCTCTTGATTCTTTACTTACGCAATTTATCGAGAAGTTTCTCGAAATACTCCGGAAGCGGTGCCGTAAATTCCAGATATTCCCCCGTCACCGGATGACGGAATCCCAGGATCATTGCATGAAGTGCCTGTCCCTGGAGATGATATGGATTTTTGGATGATCCATACACCGTATCGCCGAGAAGCGGATAGCCAAGGCTTGCCATATGCACACGGATCTGGTGCGTACGTCCCGTTTCCAGGCGGCACTCGATATACGTCGCATTGCCGAAACGTTCCAGGACCTTATAATGTGTCACAGCTTCCTTGCCGTTCTTATGATTGATCGCCATTTTTTTGCGGTCGATCGGATGTCTTCCTACCGGAGCATCAACAGTTCCCTCATCTTCTTTGATGTTCCCCTGCACGACAGCACGATATCTTCGTTTGATACTGTGCTCCTTGAGCTGCTCTGCAAGGTCTCTGTGGGCTCCGTCCTCCTTGCAGATAAGAAGTGCCCCTGTTGTGTCCTTGTCGATCCTGTGCACGATTCCGGGGCGCAGAACGCCATTGATCCCGGAGAGATGCTCACCGCAGTGCGCCATGACTGCATTGACCAGAGTTCCCTCCATATGTCCGGCACTTGGATGCACGACCATATCCTTTGGCTTATTTACCACCATCAGCCATTCATCCTCATACAGGATATCAAGAGGGATCTCTTCCGGTTTGATATCGAGCGGCTGCATATCCGGCACCTGAAGTGCCACCTCGTCACCCGCCCGCGTCTTATAATTTGCCTTTACTACTTTGCCATTTACAGAAACCATCTGGTCTTTGAGAAGTTTCTGCAGATAAGATCTGGAAAAGTCCAGGCATACATCCGCAAGATAGCGGTCAATACGGATGCCGGCTTTTTCCACATCCACTTTAAAATTTATTGTTTCCATAGATTATTTATCCTTTATCTTTGAACTCAGGAATTCAAAGTCTTCATCCTTGTATTTAAAGACTACCAGAAGCACCAGCACGATCCCGCCGCATACCACATAGATATCCGCAATATTAAACACAGGAAAATCGATCAGGGAAAAATAGATAAAATCCACCACATATCCTCGGAACAGCCGGTCAATAAAGTTCCCTGCTGCCCCGCCAAACAATACTGCTCCTGTGAGCAGCAGTGGCAGATAATATCTGTTCTTCGGTATCCTGACAAAGACCCAGATCAGTGCAATGCAGAATATCACACACATGCCGCCAAATAAGAACTGTCTGCCTTCCAGCATGCCAAATGCCATGCCGCGGTTCTCTACATAAGCAAGTTCCAGTACACCTGGTATCAATGAGATACTACTGTGATCCTTCAGGTGCAAAAGAGCTTCATGCTTCGCAACCTGATCCAGCAAAATCAGTACAAGGATCAGTCCGCTACATAGAATTGTAGTCCTTCCTGTGTCAAACGTATCCTGTTTTTTCATTTAAGGATCTCCCTGATTCCCTCCAGCAATTCCTCATCACTTACAGAACGGTCAATAAAACTGTTTCCTATTCCCTTCATCAGCACAAATTTGATCTGTCCCTGTTCCATCTTCTTGTCCTTTTTGGTGACCGCAAGGACTGCTGCCTCGTCAAGACCTTCTGCACTGACAGGAAGATCATAAAGAAGACAGCCTTCTCTGATCCTGTTATATTCTTCTTCTGTGAGGAGCTCTCTCTTCCAGGAAATATAAGCAGCAGCCACAAGTCCGATCGCAACGCACTGTCCGTGCAGCAGCTGGAAATCCTTGAGTTTCTCCACTGCATGTCCCACAGTATGACCAAGATTCAGAAGTGCACGTTCTCCCTGTTCCTTCGGATCACGCTCTACAACACCGGCCTTGATCTCACAGCAGCGGCGGATCATTTTTGCCAGGGCAGCAGTATCGAGGGCACGGATCGCCTCATGGTTTGCAAGCACATATTCATAAAAATCCGCATCACAGATCAGACCTGTCTTAAGTACTTCACCCATTCCGCAGGCAAACTCTACCGGTGGGAGGGATTTCAGTGTATTCATGTTCATATAGACAAGGCGCGGCTGATGAAAAGCTCCGACCATGTTTTTGTACTGGTCAAGGTCCACACCTGTCTTGCCGCCTACACTGCTGTCCACCTGAGAGAGAAGTGTTGTCGGGATCTGGATAAAGTCAATGCCTCGGAGATACGTCGCTGCTCCAAATCCGGAGAGATCGCCTACCACACCGCCGCCAAGCGCAACCACAAGACTCTTGCGGTCAAGCTGATTCTCGATCAGTGCCTTGTATAACTGCTGCACCGTATTCAGGTTCTTGTTTCTCTCACCTGCCTCAAAGACAAAGACAGAGACTCTGGATGCAACCTGCGTAAGAACACGCTTTACTTCCTCTGCATAAAGAGGTTCCACATGGGTGTCTGTCACAATACAGAGATTACGTCCTTCCAGTCCCTCTGTACAGATCGCGTCTGCAAGTCTGTCAAATCCCTCTTCAAAATAGATCGGATAATAAAAATCTCCATTTCTTTTTACCTGTAAAATTTCTTCTGCCATGTCTGCCTCCTCTGTGATTTACTGATAACGGCGCAGCTTCACACTGTTCCGTCCCTTTTTTGTCTGCCGGGAAACTCCGTCAAAGATGAAACGTCCCTTTCCGCGGACTGATATGATATCCCCTTCCTTCGGCTCATAGCCATTGGAAGTGATGAGTTTGCCATTTACAAAAACCTGCCCGTTCTCGATAAAAGAAACCATGCTGCTTCTGGAAGCCTGAAAAGCAAGTGCGATCAGCGCATCCAGACGTACCGAAGAACAGGTTCCTGTGACAAGTGCAAACTGTGGTTCCGGATAATGCTCCGGGTTATCCACAACAGAAACCTTCACCGCAGTATGACGGATCCGATCAAGATTATCCACAAGAAAATCTGCGATCTTGTTGTGGCAGAAGATCCAGGCCGTATGTTCCTGGATCAGAATATCCCCGATCACGGAACGCTCGATCCCAAGGTTTAAGACTGCCCCCAGATAATCCCTGTGGCCCAGGTCCTCTGAAAATTTCCTGGCCTTCGGTTCAACCTTAAGACAGGTGATCGGATATTCCCAGGTAAAAGCAAGAGCATCAGGATGAAACGCTATCATCTGACGCTCTGCTTGCTCATAACCGCCGAAGCATTCCGTCACTACACCAGGAATCTGATTCTTTCGGTTGTTTACGATATTTTGTTCGTTTAAATTAAGGAAATCCGAAAATGTGACAATATCTCTCCGATAAGAAAGATTTGCCAGTTCCCGGATTCTCTTAATGAAAAATTCTTCTTTTTCCATTGTGCATTAATAACCTGCTCTTACAGAAGGAGTAGAAGTGCTTCCAAGAATATTCTGAAGGTCACCTGTGATATCTACACCTTCTGGTCCAAGGATAAAGATATAGCTGGATACTTTCTGAAGGCTTCCACCGAGGGAATAACATGCACCTGATGTAAAATCAATGATCCTCTGTGCAAGTTCTACATCAATACCTTCCAGATTCAGAACAACTGTAGATTTCTCAACGAGAGTATCTGCGATCTCACGTGTATCCTCCATAGAAGACGGTTTGATGACACAGACTTCCATATTTACAGGAAGACTGGATCTTCTGCTGCTTCTCATTGGTGTGATCTTGGAAGAAGTACGTACTGGCTTGTCCTGTTTTGGTGCAGAAGTGGTTTTAAAGGTCTGCTTCGGTGCAGGCTGCTTCACCTCTGCCTTTACTGGCTCTTCTTCCTCATCTTCTTCGTCCTCGTCAAAAAAATCATTCTCTTCTTTCTTTTTGCCGAATTTCTGGAAGAATTTCTTTACCGGTTTCTCTTCATCGTCCTCGTCGTCAAGGAAATCCTCATCGTCCTCGTCAAGAAGTCCTTCATCAAGGAAGTCATCCTCCTCATATTCATCATTCAGCTTTACAACGTCCAAAAGTTTATCTAAAACGCCCATTTCAATCTCCAATCTTATTTGTCCTGTGCCTGTTTTGAGTAATCTCGCTCGCCAAATATTCCAGTTCCAACACGCACCATTGTAGCGCCTTCCTGCACAGCAACCTGATAATCCCCAGTCATACCCATGCTTAAAACACTCATAGTAACATTATTAATGTTTTTGGCCGCAATGTCAACACTTAATTTTTTTAATTGACGGAAAATCGGTCGATTTTCTTCTGGATTTTGTACATAAGGCGCAATTGTCATAAGCCCCTGTATCTTTATATGCGGAAACTTCGCGATAGATTCCACCAGAGGAAGAACTTCTTCTGTTTTAAGTCCAAATTTCGTCTCCTCCTGTGCGACATTGACTTCCAGAAGGATCGGAACGCAGACATCATGCTTTGCAGCTTCCTGTTCAATTGTCTGTGCCAGCCTGAGAGAATCCACAGAATGGATCAGAGCAACTTTGTCCACGATATATTTCACTTTATTTCTCTGAAGATGTCCGATCATATGCCACTGGATATCCTTTGGCAGCTGCGGATATTTGTCCGTGATCTCCTGTACTTTATTTTCTCCGAATACTCTCGCACCTGCATCATATGCTTCCTGAAGCATATGAACCGGCTTCGTCTTGCTGACTGCGATCAACGTTACTTCCTTTGGATCGCGTCCTGCTGCCTCGCATGCTGCTTTAATATTTTCTCTGACCTGATTCAGATTCTCTGTTACCATAATATCAGCCTCCTTAGCTTATACAACTTTTAATATAAAATTTCCTGCTCATCTACCTTATCGGCATTTCTGACAATATGATCATATCTGGAAAGCCCGTAACGAGTCTCTCTGGATATAATTGCGTATTCCTCATTCTGATCCAGGATCTGAATCCGTCGGAAAACAGCATATCCCTGATTGATACAATATGTACCTTCCAGAACTCCAACCTCTCTTATCACATATTTACTCTGATTCTCTGTGTCGACTGCCACATCTCCCTCTTTAAAATTACTCATATCAATATAATAGATACTTCCCGGAGACTCCTCTTCTTCTGTACTTTCCAGTTCATCTTCTCCGTAAACAGTCGCCTTGACAAACTTCTGTGTCGTATTTCCATTTTTGTCCGTGCTCTGGATCATAATTCCTGATTCCTGATCTTTATTCACTGTCAGGTATGCAGAAGGAATCTTATAAAATTCCTTTGTTACAATCGAAGACAACGGGATCTTAAGTCCTGTAACCGTGTTAGTTACCAACTCAATCTCAAGAAAGCGGTCTGCCGCGTAACGGATCAGACCTTTGTTAAAATCTATTTTTCCATATTTTGCTTTGTCAATTTCCACAATACTGAAATCTCCGCTCTGTGTCATTCCATCTTTCATAAATTTGACACGAACAGAAGTACGATCCTTCAGTTTTGCTGCCTGCTTGCCGCTGAGCGGTATCAAAAGACTCCACCGCTCATCCGTTACCAGCGTGTACATATTGTCACCCGCATTAACTGTTCCCTGGTTCTTAAGATCTGTCTCATGATATGCGGTCTGGTCAAAGTCCTCTGCTGTAAGGTTTTCCAGGCTTTTTCCTTCATATCCGTCGACAGAATACAACACAATCCCGTCCGTATCTGCCTTGCTCAGTGTCTGGCCGGCATAAGATGCTGTCGAAACTGCCGGCACACTGTCTGCACTTTCATCAGAAGAATCTGATGATGCAGAAGAAACCGTCGCAGTACTACTTCCCGGGGCCTGTGCATACTGAAGGATATCTCCCTCCAGTTCATATTTAAAACTATATGTACTGTTGAACCTGCTGGAATTAAATCCTTTGGAAAAGCTGAGCATATTACTGCGAATCTGTGAAAGCTGCTCTGCACTCAGTTCCGATGTGGTTTCTGAAGGCTGTGTACTGCTGATGCCATAAACAGCTCCGCTGGCATTGATCTTACTTCCCTCTCTTGCATAATAACTCACATATCCACTGGTCTCTGCCTGGTGAACAGACTCTTCGCGAAGTGCAAGCCCTGTATAAGTTTCATTTCTTGACAGAGGTCCTGAAATGACCAGATAAGATTCAATATTCGTAGAAGTCAGATACAGCACAGCACTGAACAACATATAAATCAAAAGACACCCAAATAACATAGTGCCTATATTCAACCCAAAGATCTTTCGAATCTTCGAAAGAGAACCTGGATGATTACCGGAATTTTTCTGATTATCAGGCACAAAAAATGCCTCCTTTATATCAATCTTTGTATTTTGCATCCATCATTGTACCATTTTCATCCTGCAATGACAAGAAAAAGCAGATAATTTCTTGATCTGTCAGGAAATCTCGAACGTATTTTCCGAATATCTGTTTGCTATTTTGTCCAGACTGTGCTATAATAAATTTGTGTATAGTAAAGTATCGTGAACCTGGAGGTATATCTATGGCTTATGGCAGAATCAGTAAAAAACAGCAGGAGATTCTGGATTACATCAAAAACGAAATCCTGAACAGAGGCTTCCCTCCTGCCGTAAGAGAAATTTGTGAAGCAGTTCATCTGAAATCCACATCTTCCGTACATTCTCATCTGGAAGCCCTGGAGAAGAACGGTTATATCCGCAGAGATGCGACCAAACCAAGAGCAATTGAGATCATTGATGACAATTTTAACCTTGTCCGCAGAGAGGTTGTTAATGTTCCTCTCATCGGCACCGTAGCAGCAGGTCAGCCGATCCTCGCAGTCGAGAATATCGAGACGTATTTTCCTGTTCCGGCAGAATTCATGCCGAATGAGCAGAGTTTTATGCTCCGCGTCAAGGGTGACAGTATGATCAATGCCGGGATCTTCGACGGAGATCAGGTTCTTGTGAAACAGCAGGCGTCTGCAGAGAACGGAGATATCGTTGTTGCACTCGTTGAGGACTCCGCCACTGTAAAGACTTTCTATAAGGAAGACGGCTACTATCGTCTTCAGCCGGAGAACGATTCCATGGATCCGATTCTGGTTCAGGATAATCTTCAGATTCTCGGCAAAGTCTTTGGTGTATTCCGCTTCTTTCAGTAAGGATCGATCTTTCCTGTGCTTTGAATAATTTTATGCATAACTAAAGCTCCGGACTGTTTTTGATCCGGAGCTTTAGTATTTGCTTTATTTGTTTACATAATATATTTATGGTAAATTATTTCAAAAACTCTTCCACATCGACTTCTTTTCCATCTCTCCAGATTCTCTCCAGATCATAGAAAAGACGGTTTTCTTCATCAAATACATGGATGATCAGATCACCGTAGTCCATAAGGATCCAGCTGGAACCTCTTGTTCCCTCGACCTGTTTCGGCTCATAGCCGGCACGTCCGAGCTGTTCCTCTACGTTGTCTACCATTGCCTGTACCTGATTTAAGTTACTTCCGCTTGCAATCACGAAATAATCTGCGATCACGGAAACCTCATGGATGTCGATCACTTTGATATCGATCGCTTTCTTCTCATCCATGGCTTTGCAGGCAAGACGTACCATTTCCAGTTCTTTGTTCATAGCTTCTATTCCTTTCTGCATCAGGCCTGTGTTTTATCCCCAAACCTGGTGTTATGCAAATCGCTGTAAAATTCAAATGCTTCTTTTGTTGCAGAATCGACGTCCTTCGGATTTTCTTCAAGGTAGGAAAGTGTATCCTTGAGAATCTCGTACATGCACTCATCCAGATCCTCAAAAGCAAGTTTTCTTACTTTGGTGAGATTTGGTGCTTTGTTTCTCGCCGGCTCAATGTAGTCTGCGATATATACGATCTTTTCCAGAAGAGACATGTCTGGTCTTCCGGTTGTATGATAAGTAATGGAAGAAAGGATCTCTTTATCCTTGATTCCATACTTGACTTCTGCAACATATGCCCCTAATTTTGCATGAAGAAGAAACGGATGTGTTTTTTCAAACTCTGTAACCGGAATTTTATGTTCTTCACACATCTTAAGCTTTTTCTTGTTTGGAATGCATTTGGCACTGTCATGAAGAAGCCCTGCAGCCTGTGCATCTTTGAGGTCATATCCATGGACCATCGCCAGGGATGCGCAGGTATACATCACGCCAAGGGTATGTGCATATCGGTCTTCATCAAGATATTTTGCCAGTTTCTTTTGCATTTTTATGAAATCATAATCTGCCATCTTTACGTTATCTCCCTCTGTCGGAGTCAGATCAGGTATCATCTCAGACGGATGATAGATCTGATTCTCCTCAATATAATTTACAACTGCATCCGGCACATAATAGCGGATACTCTTGTCTTCCTGATGCCACTGACGCAGAAGCTGACTGGAAATGTCGATATTGAGCGTCTCCAGTCGGATAAAACATCCTCCATACTGCTTTGAGAGATACGTCATCTCCTGATCCAGATTTTTTACAGGCACGTGGTCTCTGGTCGCAACAACGATCGTACACGCCTGACAGATCCGGGCAGGCTCCATCCAGGTTGCAAAGTTATACAGAGAATCGGCTCCTATAATAAAGTAATAATCCGTATCCGGATTCTGTTTCTTAAGGGTCTCCAGAGTACGATAGGTATAGGTAAATCCCTCTGCATTCATCTCGATCAGAGAAAGTTCAAAGTGCGGGTTTCCCTGGATCGCCAGATTCACCATCTCAACTCTCTGTTCATCAGATGCCCTTCCCTTACGGTTCCTCTTGTGCGGAGGATTCCCGGCCGGCATAAATAAGATCTTGTCAAGTCCAAGCTGTTCGTATGCCTTCTCTCCAAGGATCAGATGTCCGACATGGATGGGATCAAACGTTCCTCCCATGATGCCGATTTTTTTTCGTCTGTTCTCCATACCTGTTCCTCCCTGATGTTACGGAAGAATGATCTTTTTCTTTTCTTTCTTGCCTTCGCGGTACAGAACGATCTTTCGTCCGATGACCTGTACGACCTGGGCATGTGTTCTTTCTGCCAGAACCTCTGCCATCTGACGCGGGTCATCCAGGCAGTTCTGAAGTACACTGATCTTGATCAGCTCTCTTGCTGCAAGTGCTTCGTCAACAGCCGCTGTGTTTTCCGGTGTGACAGATCCTTTGCCAAGCTGCATGATCGGTTCCATTTTCATTGCAAGCCCTTTCAGGTATGCTCTCTGTTTGCTTGTCATATTTTCAGACCTTTCTATTTGTAATAATCAAAGTCAAAGCCGTACATACGGACTGTGTTTCCTTCTTCGATACCAGCTTTTTCCAGTTCCTCAAGGATTCCGCCTTCTTTGAGGAAACGCTGGAAGAATGCGAAGCCTTTCTCGGAATCGAGGTTGGTATATCCGAGCATCTTTTCGATCTTCGGTCCCTCTACGATGAAGATCTCCGGATCATCCGGATCTCTCTCTACTGTAAATGGAAGATTCTCTGCAAACAGTTCGTCCTCCGGGAAGAATTCCTGTTCAAATACGATCCTCTCTGCCGGTGCGCTGTTCAGAAGCTCTTTGATCCCATAAATGAGTTCCTTAAGCCCCTGACCTGTTACTGCTGAGATCGGGTAAACTTTGATCCCCTGTGGTTCAAATTCTGCTTTGAGACGGTCGATCGGATTTTCCTCTCCGTCGTCAAAAATGCAGTCGATTTTGTTTGCCGCAATGAGTTGCGGTCTTGCTGCGATCTCCGGATTGTATGCTTCCAGTTCCTTGTTGATCTTATGGATATCGTCCACCGGATCACGGCCTTCTGTAGATGCAGCATCTACGATATGCACAAGGACACGGGTACGCTCAATGTGTCTCAGGAATTCATGTCCAAGACCAACACCCTCAGATGCTCCCTCGATCAGTCCCGGGATATCTGCGATAACAAATCCGCCATTCTCAGTATCTACCACACCAAGGTTCGGACTCAGTGTTGTGAAGTGATAATTGGCGATCTTTGGCTGTGCATTGGTGACTCTGGAAAGGAAAGTGGATTTGCCGACATTCGGGAATCCTACAAGTCCTACGTCTGCGATCACCTTAAGTTCCAGAAGAACTTCCAGCTCCTGTGCAGGCTGCCCCGGCTGTGCATACTTCGGAACCTGCATGGTTGCTGTCGCATAATGCTGGTTTCCTTTGCCGCCTCTTCCTCCTTTGAGCACGATCTGTCTGCGGTTTTCACCGGACATATCCGCAATGACCTTGCGTGACTGTGCTTCCATGATAACGGTCCCTTCTGGAACTTTGAGGACGATATCATCGCCGTCAGCTCCGTGGCAGCGTTTCTTGCCGCCTTCCTGTCCGTCCTGTGCCTTAAATTTTCTCTTATGACGGTATTCTCCAAGCGTATTCTGACCTTCGTCCACTTCGAAGATCACGTCTCCGCCTCTTCCTCCGTCTCCGCCGTCAGGACCGCCATTCGGCACGTACAGCTCTCGGCGGAAGCTTACATGTCCATCTCCGCCTTTTCCTGAACGGATGATAATTTTTGCTCTGTCTGCAAACATATATGTCGCTCCTCTTTTATTTTGAATTCAAAGAAAGGCTCCAAACCTGAACGATTTGAAGCCTTACGCTGAACTTGATTATTCTGCCTCTACCGGAACGATAGAAACCTGTTTCTTATCGCGTCCTTTTCTGGTGAATCTTACTACACCATCTGTCAGTGCAAATAATGTATAGTCTTTACCGCAGCCTACATTTTCACCTGGGTGAATCTTTGTTCCACGCTGTCTGTAAAGGATGTTTCCAGCTTTAACAAACTGTCCGTCTGCTCTTTTGGCACCTAATCTCTTAGACTCGGAGTCACGGCCGTTCTTTGTAGAACCAACACCTTTTTTATGTGCGAATAACTGAAGGTTCATTTTCATCATGTCATTACACCTCCCTGACTTTTACTTTTAAATAACGTTTTGAATAACTATGCTCAATTTCTGTCAGTCCGAGAACAAGGGAATCCATCAGAAGAGTTCCCCCTTCTGAAATCGGTTCGGTAAAAGTGAAGGATACGAAGCCGTCACTCTCCTCTGCCTCTATATGATCTTTCGTCAGCTGATCCAGAGAATTTACCGTGTTGATTACGAGAGCAGAGACAGCGGCACATATGATGTCGTATCCCTCTTCCGCGTATCCGGCATGTCCTTTGGATGTAAAACTGATATAGGAATTGTTCTTCTTACTGACTGTCACTGTAATCATGCAAACACCAGATTAAGCGTTGATCTTTTCGATTTTAACTTTAGTGAACTGCTGTCTGTGACCGTTTTTCTTGTGATATCCAGTTTTTCTTTTGTATTTGTAAACGATAACTTTTTTAGCTTTTCCGTTTTCAACTACAGAAGCGGTAACACTGGCATTGGCTACATCTGCTCCAACTTTTAAACCTTCGTTGCTAACTGCAAGAACGTTATCAAAAGTAACGGTTTCACCAGCTTCAACACCGAGTTTCTCAACTCTGATTACGTCGCCCTCGGCAACTTTGTACTGTTTACCACCTGTTGCAATAATTGCGTACATCTGTGGCACCTCCTATGAACTTTACTCGCCAGATGTGGTGGGATGAGGATTTTTAGTAAAATCTCATGCTCTTAAACCTCTCTGTGCGGCATCTTCTGTATGATAGCATGATGTAGTTTATTCGTCAAGTGTTTTTTTTCTAAAATTTTAAAAAATATTAAAACCGTGCGAGGGGGACGATCTCGGAGTTGCGAACGGCCGAATTTCCCCCTCGCGCACCCCCTTTTTGGCCACCGCTAAAACCGTCGTTTGAGGGACGCGGAAGGCGCTGCGCTGTTCCGCCGGGAATTATAAGTTTACATAATTTTAATTATGTTAATAATCCTCCAAATAATGATGATAGGGATTGCTTCTATATTAATTGTTTATTGTCACTGCTGCTGTTGATGTAGGTCTCTTAGGTCTTCTATTAGTGGGCGGCGGACTTTTTGGCGGGTCATTTCTAGGATGTGCAGTGGGGTGATGTCTATTGCTTTGCATTTGACTGGGTCTTTGCGTAGTTGTTTCTGGAGAACGTGGAAGAGTTCGTCCTGGTGGTCGAGGTTTTGCATGTTGATGAAATCAACTAGGATGATGCCGGAGAGGTTGCGGAGGCGGATTTGGCGGGCAATTTCTGTGGCGGCTTCTAGGTTGATCTTTCGGTAGGTTTCTTCAGCTTTTTTCTTGGCGGTGTATTTTCCGCTGTTTACGTCTATGGAAACGAAGGCTTCGGTTTGTTGGATGACTAGGAAGCCTCCGCTTTTGAGCCAGATTTTTTCGTGGCGTACTTCGTCGATTGCGGATTCCAGGCTGTATAGTTTATATAATGGAAGGAGTTTGTCCTGGTATAAGTTCAGGATTTGTAGTTTGTCTGGTTGGAATTCGCTTAGGTACTCGGAAATTTTTTCGTAAATGGCTGGGATGTCTGTAACGATCTCATCGAGATCGCGTGTATAGATGTCGCGGACTGCTGCCAGGTAGAACGATTCTGATTCATATAAAAGGCTGTAGCAGGTGCGGTTCCGACCGTGGAGGGCTGTTTTTTCGTACTGCTTTTTCAGAAGGTTCAGTTCGTGGAGGAATTCTTCCTTAGAGGCTTCGGCGGCGTTGGTGCGGGCTATGAGGCCGTAGGGGCGGTCTGGGAGGTTTCGTTCTTCTTCCAGCCATTTGTTCAAAAGGCTGCTCTCTTCTTTGGAAAGTTTGTTGGAGAAGCCTATTTTGCGGTTGCCGGTAGTGAGGACGAGGTATTTGCCGGAAAAGTTCAAGTTTGTAGTCAGGGCTGGGAGTTTCCCTTTCATGGCTTCGCGGTTGATCTGAACCAGGAGCTGGTCGCCAGGGCGCAGGGGCTGGTCTGACTTACGTCCGTCTGCGTAAATGGCGTTTGTGCACTGATTCAGTGGAAGGTAGCCGTTTACGGAATCGCTTAAACGGACAAAAGCCGCCTGGATATTGGCGGCAATGTTTTCGACTTGTCCTACATAAATGTTGTTAAGAGTGTTTTTCTTTCCGGACGGCTCCAGACGAAGTTCTACGACCTTCTGGTCTCTGAAGACTGCACAGACAGTACAGAGTACTTCGTCAAGGAGTATTTCCGTAATGATCAGCTTATTCAACTTCTTCACCTAATGCTTCCATAGAAATAAGTTTCCGGTGTTCTTCATCGCCTTTGTTGGCATAGATCTCGCGGCGTTCGATCATGTATGCGAACGGAAGTGGCTCCTCTCCCATCCATCGAAGGAAAGTGTCCATGACAAGTTCCGGTTTGGTGTAGTTGGAACTTGCAGAAGCGAGCTGCATGAAAACTCCCTCGCCATCGAGATGCATTTCATAAATATACGGACGGATGTCTATGGTTTTTTCACTGCGCTTTGTTTTCTTGGTCACAATGATCTCTTTCTGGGAAATAAATTCGTCCAGTTTCTCTCTCCAGGATGCAGCAGGTTCTTTTCCCTCACGGAACTGTACGAAATAGTCAGCTGCTGCCACCAGAGCCATGGCTGTGCTTGCCTTGCCATCCTCTACCTGACGGGCAGAACATACAGAAACGCCGTCCACCATGACTGCATTCAGACGTTCCTCGATCTCTTTTGTCGGAACAGTCTCTGTCAGTTCCATGTCAAAATATTCCCCGAGACTGGTAGTTCCTACACCAAGAGGTGCTGCAAAGGACATGATCATATGCGGGCTGTATCCGCCAGAAAAAGCAACCGGCAGTTCTGCACGGCGGATCGCTTTCTGGAAATAACGCATAGTATCCAGATGTCCTACAAATTTCATATGACCGGTTTTTGCAAATTTAATTCTTACTTTCACAGCACACACCTCCTTTGTATTTGAGAACGCCACAGCCGGAACATTTCTGACGGCAGTTCGGTGTTACAGTCTCTGCTTTTGCCTGCTCCCACTCGCGGATCAGGAACTTCTTGGTCACGCCTGCATCAATGAAATCCCATGGAAGGATCTCATCTGTGCTGCGTTCACGAAGGGTATAGAATTCGATATCCACACCGGTTTCTTTGAAAGCTTCTTTCCAGATATCATAATGGAAACTTTCGGACCAGGCATCATAAAGGGCACCTTTTTCGTATGCTTTGAGAATGACTTTGGAACAGCGTCTGTCGCCTCTTGCAAGGAATCCTTCCAGAACGGTGACATCCGGTTCATGCCAGTTGTAGCGGATGCTTCTCTGGTTCAGCTGAGAGCGGATCTCATTTTTGACAACTTTTGCTTTCTCAATAAAATCTTCCTCACGGAACATCGGAGCCCACTGGAACGGAGTGAACGGCTTCGGAACAAAGAAAGATGTACTGACATTGATCTGTACCTTTCCTCTTCGCTGTTCTTTCGGAACGACTTCATAATAAGTTTCTGCGATCTTCTGGGCAAGATGTGCAATTCCCTTCATGTCATCCTCTGTTTCTGTCGGAAGTCCGAGCATGAAATAAAGTTTTACCTGATTCCAGCCGCCCTTGAAGGCCTCGCCGGCACCGTGAAGGATATCTTCCTCGGTAAGTCCCTTGTTGATCACATTACGAAGACGCTGAGATCCCGCCTCCGGAGCAAAAGTCAGGCTGCTTTTCTTGACATCCTGCACCTTGCTCATGACATCCAGGGCAAAAGCATCGATTCGAAGAGACGGCAGGGAAATATTGACTGCCTCATCGCGGAATTCATCGATCAGGAAGTTTACGATTTCTTTGAGCTGACTGTAGTCACTGGAGCTCAGAGAACTTAAGGAAATCTCCTCATGCCCGGTATTTTTGAGCATGATCCTTGCAGATTCCTTGAGAGTCTCCACGTCACGCTCCCTTGTCGGACGGTAGATCATACCCGCCTGACAGAAACGGCAGCCTCGGATACAGCCACGCTGGATCTCCAGTGTGACACGGTCCTGTGTCGCCTTGATATGTGGAACGACCGGTGCTTCCAATTTGTTGTAGTCTCTGTCCATATCGATGATGAGCTGTTTTTCTACTTTTTCCGGCACATCTGCATGCTTTGGACGGAAGGATTCAATCGTACCGTCTTCTTTGTAGGTAACTTCATAGAGAGACGGCACATAGATTCCCGGAATCTGTGCAGCTTTCAGAAGGAAGTCCTGCCTGCTGCCGCCGGCTTTCTTATTTGCCTTATATGCGTCAAACAGAGCGCCATAGACAGTCTCTCCCTCTCCAATATAAAAGAGGTCAAAAAACTCTGCCAGTGGCTCTGGATTATAAGCACATGCACCGCCACCGATCACGAGCGGATCATCTTCGACACGTTCTGCTGCCCGGAACGGAATTCCACTGAGATCCAGAAGCTGAAGTACATTGGTATAACACATCTCATATCCGAGAGTGATCCCAAGGAAATCAAACTCCTTTACCGGATCCTGGGACTCCAGAGTAAAGAGCGGGATCTTCTCCTCACGCATGATCTTGTCCAGATCCGTCCACGGAGAAAAAAGACGCTCACACCATACGTCGTCTCTTTTATTAAACATATCATATAAGATCATCATGCCGAGATTTGACATACCGATCTCATACACATCCGGAAACGCCATCGCAAACCGGATTTCTACGTCATCCTTATTCTTCATAACTGCATTGACTTCCCCGCCGATATAACGCGCGGCTTTGTCGATCTGTAGGAGTATTTTATCGCGTAATGCTAGTTTTCTCATAATTTTCCTTTCACTTTTTGAAGCAAAAAAATAACCTCACTGTTTCAGGGGTATGTGAGACCATTTTAATGCATTATAATGACTGTTAACAATGTTTCTTATTATAAACAGATTATCAAAGAAGTGCAAGTGTATAAAAGAAATATTCGGATAATATCCACAGGAACAAGGATTCGTTGAAACGCTGAACTTGATACAATTTAACCTGAATTATTCACGGCTTATTTTTAAAATTTCCTCTCACCCCTTTGCATGATTATAAAAATACTCTTTCAGAATCGAAAGACTTTCTTCACGTAAAACACCTTCCGAAACCTGCGGTTGCCAGAAAGAATTATCAAATACCATTTTTGAGCAATTGCATCCGGTGTTTCCGAGAATATGCTCCAAATCAATATTGCTTGCACCGTAAACCAACCGTCCCAACTTCACCCAAACCATTGCGCCACTGCACATAAAACATGGTTCGCAGCTGGAATAAAGAGTATATTCATGCAGATCGGTAATGCCAGTCTGTGCACAAAACTCTCGAATCAATCCTGCTTCTCCATGAAATGTTGGATCGTGTCTGGTATAAATTTGATTCTCGTTGCTAAATACAATTTCGCCATTCTTGACAAGTACCGCTCCGAACGGCTCGTTACCATGCTCAACTGCCAATTTTGACAGTTCAATAGCTTTTTTCATAAACATTTCATCTTGCATTATGTTTCCTCCACAAATAGAAGATCGGATTTTACAGCTACTTTCATAGCCTCTTATTTGTATATCCATTTCCGAAACAGGCTCTGGAACTTTATAGTTATTGCTTGTTATTTTAACCAACTTATGATAGTTTCATCTGTTGCATGGTTCGCATTAAATGGTCTGCACCATTTTGCAGGATATTTCTTTTTGATCCTCACCGCGATCTCCTGCGGTTCTGTAGCTCCACTGGTTGTAAAAATTGCTGCTTTTTTTCCATTTAGATTTACTTTATCCAGAAAACTGAACACTGCATTCGGAAGCGTTCCGCACCAGATCGGACTTCCTATCAGTATCCTGTCGTATACAGAAATATCAGGAATCTCCATATTCAGTTTTGGCCGCTCGTTTAACAGAATTTCTTTTAATGAGGTAAATACCGTCTTCCGATAAGACATCTGGTAAGATTTATGAGTCTTAATCTCTACCAGGTCTGCACCAGAAAGCTGTGCAATCCGTTCAGATGCTTCTTTCGTCTTTCCTGTCTGTGAAAAATAAATAACTAATGTTTTCATTTGACATTCCTCTTTTCTACTACGATATATTTATAGCTGATGCCCTTACAACTCTAATACAGGATAACTCTATTATAACAGAGATTTTACCCTTTCGCACGATAATATTAAAAAATCAGGGCAAGTCCAAAATATCAGACCTGCCCATTTACAATATTTTTATTTATTTCATTGTACATAAATTTTCATCAATCCACTTCTGGACATCTTTTTCGCTTATCTTAACCAGACGGGCAATCGTCTTTACATCCATGCCCTCTTCTGCCATGGAAAGGGCTGTTTCTTTTGCTTTCTTGAGTTCACCTTTCTCTATACCGCGTTTTTCGCCGCTTTCCATTCCCTCGCTGTAAATTTTCTCCATTTCACGGCACATAAGCTCAACTCCTTTCTGTGTGTCCTTCCATTCATCGAAATCCTATCCCGGATTTAAAGTGTTCATGTCCATCAGTCCGCCCCGTGGTAACGTGCCTTCATTTGGTTTTATCCTAACATTAATGAGATTCCTTTACAAGCTACTTTTTGTTCTTCTTGCCATATACTAACTTCAATATAAAAAAGCAAAAGATTAAAATCCATCCAATTATTCCCACTATATTTCCCACAATTGGATAATAATATCCAAGAATCACTCCACCAAGTACCAGCAATGCCCCTGACACAATTAATGCAATCAATATTTTCCTCATCGCTCTATTCCTCCATAATGAATGTTTTAATGCTTCGCATTCAATCGTTTATTTACTCGTTCAACTGGAAATCTGTCCTCCATGCCAACTATTTCAAACAAATTTGATGGCAATTCCTTTTCTCCAATTAAAGTGAGATAGTCATCAACTGCTCTACGGTCAATCATAATTTTGCCATGACCAGCCCAATGCCGATTACTCTCTTTCTTTTTTAATCCGGAAATCCAATATTCTTCACCATTCTCAATGTCCATATAGTTTGCATAGTTACCAATATTCTTCTGAAAAGCATGATCATTGAAATAAATTGTTTTCCTGGTTTTTGAAGTTTGTACATACCCAATCCATGCCGGACCATCATCCGAATATCCAGTTTTGAGTTCAATATACATTAATTCTTTAATCATTTTATCACCTCCAGATTGTTTTTTCGATCAGATTCCATAGTGAATCATCCATTTATTTTTATCCAACGCCTGCTCTAATAATTTCTTTAATTCATTCAATTCAGAAATATCTGCAATGACATCAATAAATGCTTTTAACGAGTTAGGTGGAATCAATGTAATACCATAATATGCAAGCCCTTTGCCTTTAGCAGAAAGCGTGTGCCAATAAAAGTCAATGGTGCTAAGTCTCTCAACAATGTTTGCTAAATCGTCATCATCAACAGAAATGCAGGTATATTTCCACGGTTCATATTCGTCATAATGCTTGCCTTTCTTAGGGGCATCCAGCATAATTCCAAATTCATGTTTTGCCATATACACCACCTCCACAAATCCTAAGTGTTCTAATTCTTTCTTGGCTGCATTTTCTTCCCTCGCAGATAAAAAGAGTCCTCTGGACCATCCTCCTGGGGACAATTTATTGACTTGCTTGTAGGCAAGTATAATTCCAACCATTCATTTTTTGCAAATTCATGTACTCTGTTGCTACTTTCTTTTACCATAGTCATCCAAAATTTCTAACTTCTGTTGACTTCCTGATAACTTACTTATCTCCCAGTCCTTTCCCCCTCCGATTTCTGTAGACCTTTAAATAACTTATTTCCTATCAGGTCATTCAGACCTTTAAATTTCGTGGGTCTTTAATCAATTTACTTCCCGTAGAGTCATCTCGCCTCCCAATTTCCATGAACCTTCAACTCGCTTGGTACGACCATACGGGACAAAACGCCATCACTGAAGGTGATTTGGAATGCATTTTGACCAAGTTACTGTGAATGGATTGAACAGTAACGATTCTCTGGCATTTGATTCATTTATCTGATATCAATCCGTATTTTTTCTCCCACAGCTTTCCATCCAGAATCATAATCATCTGCTACATCGTAAACGTTATTTTCTTCTTCGATATAAACGTCATCATCGTCGTCCAAAACATACTCCTTCGTAACACTGCTTTCAGTTACGTTTTCAGAGGAGTTCTCGGATTTCAGATAAAGCTGCAATTCCAGATATTCGCTGTCAGGATCAGGCAGTTCCGGTCTTTCATCGTCATTGAAAGTCCAAAATTCTGTCTTAAATTTCCAGTCCCGATGACTGTCGTCTGTTTTTGCATCATCCGTCAGATTATATCGCACTTTATTTCCTTTGCTGTCTGTTCCACGCAGCTCAACTTCGTAGTTTTGGTACAGTTTTTCTGGTACTTCTGCTGAAATACTGCTCTGTAATTTATTCAGGAAAATATCTTTTAATACCACTGGTCCTTCTTCAGTTTGAACAGAAATATTTTCAACTTCTTTATGGGTCGTCTGCTTAAGAAGCTTCTCTCGCGATACGGTAAAATCAAAGGTAAATTCCGCTACGGATTTCTGCCAGTCATCAAGATCAAAAGCATGGAGCACAAGATGTATCTCCGGGTTTTCTCCAAGATCTCTGGGAGCATGAAAACGGTACTCCTGCACTTGGTCATATTCAGTTACATTTATGTCGGTATCTGTATCGAATAAATCTTCTGCAGAATAAGGAGTATAATTCCCACTCATATATTCATCCAATTTTTGACCATTTATTGTGGTTTTTTCCAGATCAAGTGAGACTCCTGTATTAGCAAAAGATGAAATCGGTGCCGATTTTCCCTGATGATCATCTTCGGAATCATCAATTTCCGCGTGCACCTCAAACAGCAGAACTCCTTCATCTAAAACAACTTCTTTTAAGTTTGCAGTAATCCCGTGATCTGTTTTCGATGTGTTCAAAACCTCCGTATAGGAGTCGATTCCTCTTTGTAATCCCAGGGTTTCTCCTATTGATAAAACAACCTCTTTGATCGCGGCCTGCACTTTGGGATTCGATAAAACAGTCGAGATCAACGCCAATATCACACAAGCTGCCGCCAGTCTGCGCCAAAATGATGGCGCCCAGGCATTTTTCTTTCCTTTCCATTCTCCTTCTGCTTCGCTGATATATTTCGGATCAATATCGCCAAATTTTTTTGAAAAATCAAATTTCTTCATAAGTGTTTTCCTTCCTTTTCTAACACTTTTAGCAGCTTCTTTCTGTTCCGGTACAGATTCATTTTTACACTTCCAACAGACATAGCATGTCTTTTGGCGATCGCTGAAACAGAGTCAAAAAACCAGTATCTTCTCACGAAAATATCTCTGTCCTCTGCGTCCATTTTTTCAAGAAAATCGTTGATGATTTCCAGCAATTCTTTTTCTGCCAGCTGATCTTCAATGGTATAGGTAACACTTAACTGATCCATTTCACCCAGAATATCCGCCATATGTACATCCGGACGCCTGTCGGCATATTTTTTTCGCAGACGGTCAATGCTCAAATTCCTCGTGATCCGGCCGCAAAAATGTGATAATACAGACGGCTTTTTGGGCGGGATCAGTGACCAGACCGAAAACCAGGTATCATTCAGGCATTCCTCCGAATCTTCTCTGTTTGCAAGCAGATTCCAGGCGATCTTGTAACAGTAAGGATGATATTTATCGCTTAATACTTCGATCGCATGCTCATCTCTCATCTCAAACAGAGATATGATCTCATTGTCTCTCATTTAAGTTGTCCTCCAAAGTTTTGTATTTCATCAGCAAATACAAGCGCGCTTTGATTGCTACTTTTCCTAAGGCTCCTTTTAGAAGGAAATTTCCTACTCATACTATATATCGTAAAAAATCCCGGATGGTAACAAAAAAAATCAAATTTTTTAAAAATCAGGAAAAAAAGGGGCAGTCGGGAAATAATAATTTTTAGTCCCGACAGCCCCTTCTTATATTAACGTTTCACCAACCGAAGATTACTTTTGTATCCTGTTTCGAAATGTAAAATATTTTACGGCAAACTGTAGAAAGGTAATAACGTATATAACTAATAATACAACCCACACTGGCAGCAATCCATGTTCACTGTGATCTGTCGAAGATATATAAAACTGCTGAATCAGGCCGCAAAGAATCACGATCAACGGAATCACTCTTCCCCAGAAAATTCTCTTCACCATATCCAGCCGGGAGATATCATCACAGAATATTTCCTCGTCCTGCAGCATCCTGTCTGCCGGTTTTCGGAAATAGTTGTATCCAGCAAATTCTGTCAGATATTCCCATCCACAGTCCTCAAACATCCGTACATATTCCATCTGGTGTTTGATTCCTTCTTTATTATAATCCAGCTGATAGATTACTTTCTCAGGCTCACATCTCTCAAATGTATAGATTCCAGGAAAAGTCACTCTCTTGAATTTCCAGCCTTCCTGGTGTCTCTTACTCAGGTACTTTTCTTCTTTTATTCTTTATTCTTACAGGACAGACAGCGTTCTCCGTTTTCCACTACTCATGGAAATGATTTTGGAAAGACTGCATGATTTCCTCGAAACGATATGCTTCCAGCCGTAGTTCGTCATCATAGATGACTGTTCGCACTTCTTTCTTCATGATCTTTGTCTCCTCTCAGAATACATTTTAACATCAGCATAATGAAAAACGCTTGTAAAATACTTCCGGAGGCAAGGGAAAAGACTACTTATGACCGTGCGATTGTTTTCCATAAGAAATAAATCCACAGATGTACCAGTGGTGCTTCCTGAAAATACACTGTAATAAAAAATACCGACTCCCGGAATCATACTCCGTAAAGAGTTCAATTCCGAAAGCCGATATTTTTATATATGAAGCATAAATCGTCTTTTTTCAGGATGATACCGTCAAAAGAATTATCGGATATCTTCTTTTCTTTTGCGATACCTGCATAATGATACAAAAGACTGTCTGCTGCCGCATTTCCAGTGTATGGAATCTCGAGCTCAGAATAAATCAACGAATACCTGTTTAATGGAAATCTCCCTACACTTTATTTAACTGTGACTTTGCACTTTGTCTGTACCTTACCGGATTTCACAGTAATTACAGCAGTACCTTTCCTTTTGGCAGTAATGACTCCCTTTGCATTCACCGTTACAACTTTGGAATCAGAAGTACTGTAAGAAATTTTATCATCGCTGTTTGATGGACTCAGTTTCGGCTTCAGCTGAGATGTCTTTCCTCTCAGGAGGGTAATCGCAGAGTTAATACCGGATATTTTCTGAGTTGATACTTTTGGTACTATTACTGTAATCGTTACTTTTTTGCTGCCGGATTTTACTGTAATTCTGGCTGTTCCGGTTTTTATTCCTTTTATCACACCTTTTGATGATACAGTGGCAACATTTTCATTTGAAGAGCTATACGTTATTCTTTCCTGGGAAGTTACTGGTGAAAGCACTGGTCTTAATGTAAGTGTCTTACCTTTGGTAACTGTATATTTTGTCTTAAGGCCGTAAATAGCATTGGTTCTGACCGTTCCATTCTGTACAGTGACTTTGACCTTCGTTTTTTCACCGGTGGACATTACAATTGTAATATAAGTAGAACCTGTTTTTTTGCCAGCCGTAATCCTTCCCTGTGCATTTACTCTGGCAATCGAAGTGTTTGCAGAATACCATGCTACAACACGGAACGATGATGTTGCATTTGTTACTTTTACTGCCGATGTAGATTGTCCTGCACGCAGAACGACAGACTTCGTATTTACTTTCATATGATAAATGCCAAGATCTTCATCCGTCAGTGCAGCTGATGTAAATTTCTGCGTCATAGATTGAATAACATCAGAATCTTTCCAGCTTTTTCCATTATAAATCTGTTTCTTAAAGAAAATATAGATATTGTAGGTTTTCTTCTCGCGTATTCCCTTAGGTGAGCCTATTCTCCATACAGTATTCTTGTCAACTCCTGTTGGATTCTGCCTGGTACTCCAATACATCGGAACCCAGCGTACATCTCCTGAAATTGGAGATTTATTGTCCATGCCTGCTCCTGTTACCGTAAAGTTATAAAACTTACCTGGAGTAAACTTTAATGGTTTTTCAAGGCCTTTCACAGTGCTTTGCGTAACTTTGTAGATGCGAAGCGGGCGTGAAGGAGTTGGAGTTGGTACTTTCGGACGTTTATTCTTGAAACTGCTGTTATCCAGCTTAAAGAGGCTCATCTTTGCCTTACCGCTATATGGTTTTGCACAAATAACCAGCCAGGAATCTGTTTCAGGAACATTCTCTGCTTTTACAGTAAACTCTGTGTTTACTTCTTCAGAATTCGTGGCACGACTCGAATCATACATATTCTGAATCACAGTTATATCTGTACCTGAATCTACATAAAAATAATACCATTTGCAGTCCTGAGTTGTAGAAAACTTCAAAGAAACCGTTGTATGATTCTCCCATTTCATAGAACCACTCTGATAAGTCAACGAAAATGGTATTACCGTTGGAGTCGGTGTTGGCATTGCTGTTGGCTCTGGCTCTGTTGAAGGTGCAATTGTTGGAGTCGGCTCTGCTGAAGGTATAGGAGTCACTTCCTGCTCAGACTCCTGCATCTCCCCTGATGAGTCGGCATCGGAAATTTCTGTGCCTGTCGTAAAATCTTCAGTATCTGAAAAAATGTCGCCTGACTCCTCCGTCTCTTTCGCTTCTCCAGCATCCACAAAGTCCAGATCACTGTCAACACTTTCAGCTGTCATGCCCTCTGTTAATTCTGTTTCTTCTGCAAACTGAGTAAACTCTTCATTGGAATCCGAAGCAAAAGTATTCGCTGCTAATCCACTGGTAAGCATTCCTGCTGTAAGCATAAGTACAAGCACTTTTTTCTTCATTCTTATCCCCCATTCCTTTTCATAAGGCTCATAATTCTACTGATTTCTTATAAAGAATTATATCAGATATTAGAAAAATCAGGTGGTATTAATTTAATTATCTGTCAAAGAGCCGTTAAAAAATTTAACCACAATCTCCTGGGTCTCTTCTGTCCAGAATTCACTTCCGCCGTGGTCGGCACCTTCCAGAAGGTATACGCGCACATCTTTTCCACAAGATTTGAGTTTCTGATAAACAGTTACACTTACTCGGGGATTGATCGTGCGGTCTTTGGTGCCGTGGAACATCAGGATTGGTGAAAGGATGGTGTCTTCGTGGATGGAGAGGATTCCTTTTACATCCGCATTTGTTCCGGGATATAAGTTTGTATCCTGATCGTCATCGTGAAGCAACTGTGAAAACATGGCTGTATGTCCGCCGGATGAATCACCGCCGACAAAAACTTTGTCCATATCTACGTTATACTCTGCCGCATGGATCTTCATAAAGCGGATCGCGTTTCTTGTGTCCAGTGCCTGCGCCGGAAATGGTGCGATCCCGGAGTGGCGGTATTCCACAACTGCTATGACATAGCCCTTCTCAGCCAGTCTTGAAAGTATTCCAAGTTTCGCATTGATATTCTGCTCAAGCCACGCAGAGCCCTGGACATACACAAGACAGGGATGCAATGTATCACTGTCTATGGTGTTTCTTGTCTGTGGTGTAATGATCTGTAAGTGAAGCGGCACACCATCCATGTTGGCATATTCCACATTCGAATAAATATAAGTTCCTTTCTCATCTCCGGTTGTCGGGATTCTTGTAACGCCCTCTATCTCTTCGTCAAAAGATGGGTATTCTTCGTAGGTCCAGTTTTTATTTCCATAAGATATATTCTCCTGTTTTACAGCTTACCAGCCTTTCAGCACAGAAATCTGATAAGTCGCTATATTTTGTGGGTTTTCCAGTGCTTTTTTGCGCCAGGCACTTGGGGAAAGTCCTGTTATTTTTCTGAAGTTTCTAAGAAACGTGGACAGAACCGGATAACCAACAGAACGGGCAACTTCCTCGATGGAAGTACTGCCATGTGCAAGCAGCTCACATGCTTTGTTGATCCGAACCACATTCAGATACTCAGAAGGCGGCATATTCGTATATTCAGAAAAAATCCTTCGCATATGAGTTTCGCTCAGCCCACAGCTTTTGGCAAAATCCTTTGCCTTTATATCCTCTGTGTAATGCTGTTCCATACAGTTTATGATCTTTCGAACATAATCCATTGCATCAGAATGTGAAAGTTCATCCCCTGAATCCAGCGTGTTCAGCCGGTCAAAAAATAACAGAAAATTAAACGCAAGCGATAAAACTGCATATTTATAATGATATTTTTTCTGCTGCGTTTCTTCTATTATCATCTGCAGCAGTTCCACAGCCAGAGCGTTTTTGCTGCTATCCAGCACCAGAACTTCTCTGGAAAGATTTTTCTGCATTTTTGTATACTTTTCAGGCGCATCCTCAAAAACTTTTTTGAGGATCCTGTCTGTATCTATAAAAAGATATTCCCATTTCTGCTTTCGATTATGTTCTTCTGGCACCGGACAGGTACGATGCGGAATGTTTTTGGGAATGAACGTCAGTGTCCCTGCATGGTAAGGCGTTTCTTTTTCTGCAAACTGTATGATCCCATTTCCATAATGACAGTAACCGACTTCCAGATAATTATGAAAATGCATATTATCCATTCCATAAACAGTTTCCCATTTTTCACCGGTCAAAACAAGCAGCGGAAGATCCTGTGAAAGTTCATAGTAACGATATTCAGCTTTAGACATTTGCAATCTCCCTATGTTTTTATAAGGTCATTATAACAGTTGAAGAATATAAAGAAAAGAGCATAGTAGATATTGTGATGGCTTGAAATATTTTATGTCTTCCCAGCCAATCTCCGTTTCCGCAGGATACCCCCTTCTTCTGTAAGGGTGATTTTTTTCTTTCCACGGATCAATAGCTGCTTTCCCAGCTTCTTTTCAAGTTCCATAAGCTGCTTTGACAGGGACGGTTGTGCATTTCTGGCCTTCGAACCACAGACCAACAAGGCCGATTTCATCAGCCGCCAGCAAAATATCTCCCAGTGGAGATACATAGGTACAGGTATAGATCATAATTTTGTCATTCCCTTCATGCATAATTGCCTCCGTCGCACGGAGTACAGTAGAAAACTTCGATAAATTGAATTTGTTACATTTATTATAACTGGAATTTGGTTGGTGACATACTTCCACCACTTCAAAATCTATAAGATTTAAGTGGTGGGAGCATATCACTTAAGGAAATGTGTATACTGTCCATGCTTCTTTGTATTTTCACCATATTGAATTGCAAATTTAGGGCAGTGATGTAAGCAAGCTAAGCACATTACGCACTGCTCTTTGGTCCATTCAGGTTTGCGGTCTTTGAGCTTAATGGCGGAAACCGGGCAGTTTTTGGCGCACAAACCACACCCAACGCAGGTGTCTTCAACTGAAAAGTGCTTTGTTTTACGCATCGAATCATATTCGATATGATAGCCTATCTTTGCAATCGGATAAGGCAGCTTATTTTTCATAAAATCACCGACGACCAAATTTTTTATCTGTTCAATGATATGATCGATTTCAAGCTCTGCATAATTATTTATACGCTGAACTTTTTCTTTATTGCTCAAATCAAAAATCGGAGTCCAGGTGTCCGGCATTTTCACGCTGAATTTTGCGGACAATGGCAGGCCTTTAGGAGCAAGAATATTATCTGCAAATCTCCCAGCTTGTCCCGGGGTTGTTCCATAGGTTGCAATAAAAAATATATAGTCCGGCTTATGGCTTAAATCTAGTCTTTGTAAAAATTCAATTACGATAACAGGCAATCCCCAAGAGTATGTAGGGCTTACTATACCAAGTGTTTTGCATTTCTCATCAAATGAGAAAATTTGTTTTTTATAGCAATCTGTAATAGAAACGGCAATGTCACCGGTTTCGGCTGCAATCCTTCTGGCAACATATTCGCTGTTTCCGGTTGCTGAAAAATATAAAATCATAATCCATCTCCTTATCCAAGGCCTGCAAATTTAACAAGAAATGTATGTGGAATAAGTTTTGCAAGCAATTGGCAGCATTTATAAAATGCTCCAGTAGTGTAAACGGCTCTGCCTTTCCTTGCTGCTTTTAATGATCTCAAAGCAGCAGTCTTTGGGTCGATTGATTGCTCAAGATTAAAAAGGGCGATTTATCAGAAAACCAGCCGCATCTGGTGCCACACAACATTTCCATGGGTAGATTTGTCAGATATACCTTCGTCGGAAAAGCCAAATTTTGCATAATACGGGATAAGCTTTTCTTTGCAGGTCAGGACAAGTCCTTTACGGCCCTGCTGCTTTGCATCGCCGATCGCGCGGCGGATCAGTTTGCCGGCGTATCCATGTCTGCGATAATCCGGTAATGTATTAACACCAAAAATCATCTGCCACGCACCATCTTCGTTGTGCATGGCAGCCTTCTCATACATTTCATCCGTCAGGTCCGGCTCATCTGTTACAAAACCGTCTACAAATGCGATCAGCTTTCTATCTTCATACATTAGCCAGAAGTAATTTCCGTAATATTTCACTCTTTCGATGAATTCCTCTTCTGTTGCTGCTTCCGCAGGCGGGAAACATTCTGCCTCAACTGCGGCAATCGCTGTAATATCTTCTGTTGTTGCGTATTTTATTTCCATACTATATTCCTCTCTTGTCTCTTTGAATTCCATCTCAGTTCATCCAGTATAACACGAAAATAACGATATTGCATGTGTGATCTGATCCATGCAATATCGTTAACAATTTTGGGTACCTTTCTTCATTTTTTTGGCAGTTGGTGGTTTCCTGATATCAGTTTTTACGAAAATAAATCCAGCGTCATCTGTCCGTCAATCCAGCTTATTTGTTTTGCCTCGTGTATGATATCTCCCGGCATGCTTCCGCCAAGCAGAAATGGTGATTTCGGGTCATGTTTTTTCATGTTCTCCCGGACCAGAGCACTATTTACATTCGCATAACAATATCTGCACAAATGCCCGCAGGTATCATATGCTCCAATGTCTACTCCCAGAAGACAGGCACATGTCCCGTTTCTCTGGTTCATCTTCTGCTTTGGCACATCCAGATGTGTATGCAGTGCTTTTTCGTATGTATCTACAGTCATACATCCTGAACAGTCTGCTCCGTAGGCCGCAAGTTCATTTCCTTCTGCACATGGCCGGATTACCATATTGTATTTCTCTGCAATTCTGATAAATTCTTTTCCGATCCTGATTCTGTCGCTGATTGTAACGGCTTTTGCTTCCGGAAAATTCCGTGCTACTTTTTGGTAAATGTCAATGAAACTAATTACGCAAGTGTGGGTATAGCCGGACAAATTCGCTGCCATTTTTTCGAATTCCTGTATATGCCATTCTACGGTATGTGTCTGGTCGATGAGTATTGGATCATAGCGCCATCCGATGCTGTCAATGCCTACAATATTGGACAACTTCTTAAAATCTTCCATTACTGTTTTCTTATCTGGCACATTGGGTTCAATCTCAGTTCCATATGGTGTGATTGTCACAAACCAGTATTGTCCATATGATTGCAATTTGTCCATATGCTTAAGCATTGGTGCCGGATTTTTCGTACAGAATACAAGAAGGTCTACGACCTCCGGCGACAGGCTATATTTCGTTACCTGCAACGGATTATATGGATTGCGGACCAGTACATAGCCTTCCTTTATTCTGTTCATAAACCATTCGGAATAAAACGCCGGGATATCTGTCCGCATGCCTGTTTGTATGATCATGGTATTTGCTGCCTTTCTGCTGTTTCTGCAAATTAAAAATTTTTTATTGTTGTCTGCGTAAAAACACCACGCTCAATACCAGCACAAGGCATTCCACGACCGGCATTACCAGCCACAGGCTGTTTCCGCCAAAGATCAGCGGGAATGTGAGAATGGCAGTGCTGCTCAGGATCACATTTCTGAGTAATGAAATGAAAAGGGAGCTTTTTACGCTTAAGATCGACTGTAAATAGTATGAGGTCAGGAGGTTGATCCCCATTGGGATAAATGCGATAAAATACACTCGCAGCCCTGCCCGGGCGATCTGTGACATTTCTTTGTTATAGATGAGCCGGCAGCATCCCAGTGTTCTGTGGATGAGGTTTTTCTGTTCTCTGTTCGGGTAGATCCTGAATTTGATCCCTTTTTGCATTATCCCATCTTATCCTTTTGTCTCTGCGATGTTTTCTGGTTCTCAATATACTGTTTTACTGTTTCCAGCGGAGCACCGTCCACGGTAGATACAAAATAGCTGTTTGTCCACAGAGTCGGCATTTTGGTTTTAAGATACGGAAATTCCTGTCTTAAGATCCTGGACGTATAGCTTTTGAAAGATTTTACAGCTTTGTGGATACCCAGCTGAGGATCTACTTCCAGCAGCATATGAACATGATCTGGCATGATTTTCATTTCCAGAATGTCTACAGAAAGATCTGCAGCATACTCTGTGAGCAGCTCTTTCAGCCGGACATCTACACCATTAGTTAATACTTTTCGTCTATATTTTGGGCACCATACCACATGATACTTACAGGAATAGACGATATTGTTATTGGATTTATATGTTGTGTTCATATTTGTATTATATTATATTTTTGCAATTAATACAATCATTGTTTTGTCCATCTTCAATTACTTGCGTAAATTCGATGGACGCGCCTTACATCCCCGTAGCTAAAGCAAGAGGTTTTACGACGCATTGGATAAAAATAATCATAGCATGGAAGCTTTTTACAGTAAAGCTATTCACAAAAAACTTCTTTCCCTCCACCGCCTGATATGTTACACTGAATTCTGATTTTACAAATAAAAAGGTATCATCCTCATCGGGATCTGCCTTCACACAGGGAGGAAAAATTGTATTATTTATTACTATCTATCATTTTCAGTGCATTCGTATCAATTACAATGCGCCTTTCAGACAAGCACATCCGAAACAATATGACCATGTTTCTCTCAAATTATGCTGTCTGTATCTTATTAGCCATATTATTTGGCTTACGTGTCAACACATCCGCATTTTCAGAAGGAGTGATTTTTCCAATAGGCATGGGACTCATCAGCGGAATTATGTACCTTGTCAATTTTATTCTGCTTCAGGTCAATATAAACCGAAACGGCATTGTATTATCAACAACATTTATGAAACTTGGCGTTATCGTACCAACCATTATGGCTGTTGTAGTTTTTCATGAAACCCTGACCCTTACCTCCATTGCCGGTATCTGTCTTGCACTGATCTCCGTCGTTATCATTAATCAGAATCCGAACGAAGTCAAAAATCAAAATGTTTCTTACCAGTTTTCTTTGTTATTGATTCTGTTAGCAGCCGGAGGTTTCACGGATTCTCTTGCAAACATCTACGACAAATGTGGTTCAGCATCCCTGAAGGATCTGTACCTGCTTTGTACATTTCTCTTCGCATTCCTGTGCAGCCTGATTATAAAGACTTACAAGAAGCAGCGTTTTACTTTCGCTGATCTCGGATGGGGAGCACTTATCGGTATACCAAATTATTTTTCCGCCAGATTTCTGCTACTGTCACTTTCACAAATGCCGGCAACCATCGTATATCCTGTATATAACATCGGTACCATTGTGTTTGTTACTATTACAGGTATGATCTTTTTTAAGGAACGTTTATCACTTAACAAATGGATCGCAATGGGAATCATTTTTCTGGCACTTTTCCTGCTTAGCATTTAACCAGCATCAGTGCCTCGATATGTAATACAGAAAAAAATATCCGATACAGAACGCTTATGTTTCTATACCGGATATTTTTTATTTCTTCTCTATAAATTGTCTTACAAACTCATCATAGCCACAAGGTCTTCCCCAGAAAAATCCCTGTCCGAAATCTGGTTCAAGCTTCTGGATCTTTGCCCATTCTTCCTGGTTTTCAACACCTTCAATACAAATCTTCAAGCCAAGATTATGGATCATCCTGCAGAACTGTTTCAGCAGATAATACTCTTTTTCATCTGCCACAGCACTCGATGTAAAAGAACGGTCAATTTTGATGATCTCCGGATCAAGTTCACTGAGATAATGGAAATTAGAATAGCCGGTTCCAAAATCATCCAGTGCCAGTTTAATTCCCATACGCTTTAATTCCTTTAGGAAATGCTGCGTATTAATATCTCCCTCCAGCAGATCACTTTCCGTCAGTTCAATATTCATTGCTTCCGGTGAAAGTCCTGCTTTTTCCATCTCGTCTGCAATATCTATGATCACATCTGACTTTGATACCTGTACCTGGGAAATATTTATATTGACTTTAAATCCAGGAATCACTTTTCTGATCTGACTACATTTTTCCATTGCTTCTTTCATCATCCAGCGTCCTACCGGAATGATCAGGCCTGTCTCCTCCAAAATTGGAATAAATTCTACTGGAGATACCATTCCAAACTTTGAAGAAGAAAAACGCATCAATGATTCAGCTCCACTGAGCCTGCCACTTTTAGCTTCGATCACTGGCTGGTAAAATGCCACAAATCCCTGGAATCCATTTCTTGTCGCCTCTCTGAGTTCCTGTGTAATTTCTCCTTTTCGAATAAACCGACTATAGTCTTTTTCATCAAATATATAACAACGATTTCTTCCGCGCTTCTTTGCCTCATTCAATGAAAAATCTGTCAGCTTCATAACTTTTGAATATTCAATATTCTCAGAACTGTGCAGAGCCAGACTTCCTCCTGAAATTGTATACATTACCTCAAAATCATTTTCTTCAACAAACTGATCGATGGACTCTCTGATCTTTATAAAAAGTTTTCCTGCCTCTTTTGTATCATCCGAGGAAACATCCAGAATTAAAAATTCATCTGCCATCAGTTTATATACTCTTTGTTTTTCTGACATACACGAAGAAATACATGCCGCTGTTTCTCTCAGTATAAAGTCTCCATATTCCATACTGAATTTCTCATTAATTTCTTTAAAATGATCAATTCCAACACGCAACAGATATCCCTTCTTCCAGGTCGGAACCGGATTACTTATGTATTCACGGAAACCAGTTTCACCCAAAAGCCCGCTGACATTGTCCGCTTTTTGTTTTCCACCAATCTCATTGATGCAGCCAATCATATAAAGAGGCTTCATTTTGGCATCACGTATCAAATGTCCCTTGCATTTGATCCAGACAGGCCTTTTTTTCAGATCCATCCAGCGATACTCCATATTGTGAGTACAGCGCTCTGTACTTAGCAGATCATCAAATTCTGCTTTCAGCTTTGCATAATCAGGCCCATAGACAAAATCTCTGTGATACTCCATTACCTTGTGAAAAGCATTTTTCGGAATACAGAATCGCTCCAGTGCCTGTGGCGCAATATAATAATAATCTGTCCTGAAATCTATAACATACGGATAATTATCGGTGGTAGGACTGATAAGATCAATCATACTGCAAAGCTCATCCAACGGCATATCCTGATATTTTTTCTCGTGGAGGATCACTTCATCAATAATATCTTCTGCAGGATGTTTTTCCATATAGGAAAATGTATTTTCCGTCCCCGTTGTCTTTGCAACTTTTTTCCTGCGTTTCTGGCGATACAGCATCGTATCACTTCGTCTTACTATGTCCTTAAAATCAATATCTGTATCCGGAATATAATATGCATATCCTGTTGAAATACTCAACGGATAACTAAGATCACGTGACGTTTCTTTCAGAGTCCGTTCCAGTACATTTATGCAGCCAGGAATCTGTTCCTTTTCCTCACTATGATACACATATGCAAACTCATCACCGCCAATACGAAAACAGTTTTTTTCATTTTTGAACGCACGCCGAATACACTGGTAGCAAAGCTTCAGTGCTTCGTCTCCCTTTTCATGTCCGAAATTGTCATTGATCTCTTTCAGATTATCTACATCAAGTAATACAACACCTGTCGTCCGCAGCTCAATTTCCTGCTCATCCAGATATTTGATCATGTTTTCGTAGGCATTTCTGTTCATCGCTTCCGTCAGCATATCCATATTTGCCATCTTCTGCAGATATGCAATTTTCTGTTTCTGAACATACTGGTCATAATATCTGTATACCTGTATCCAGATCAGCGAAACAATAAATCCCATGGTTCCAAGCGGAAGGAATATGGACGTAGTTTCAAAATTTCTGATATAATACAAAGCAAGTTCTGCCGCACCAGATACCATTATGATATACAATGGATACTTAAACTCCCGTGCTGCTTCATTTTCTATTTTTTCTGCCTCATAATGAATCAGCATCAATGTATAGACAACTGTAACCAGCATTAATATATGCGTCATCGGAAGCATAAGGAAAATATCTATGATTCCTGCACACTGAAGTATGACCTGTACTGCCATATTCAGCAGGAACAAAATTGCCAGGTATAACGCGCCTTTACGATACTTGCTTTTGCAGATATCATATAAAAGAAAAGTAAATGGCACCGGAAATAGCAAAAAGGAAAAAAGATCCACAAAATAAAGAGTTCTTCCATCCGGGATCAGAAACTGCATAAATCCACACTGCTGCAATGACCATATCGCAATCAGCAAAGAAAAGATTCCAAGATTCAATAAAATCTCATTTTTGCCCACTGATTTTGCTCTGTTCTTTTTTCTCATACTCGAAAAGTACAAAATCAGACTGACTGTCCCAGAAAACAAAATCCCACAGCTGATAAGCAATATCCCGAAACTGTCTTTCAGAATTCTCAGGATACAATCGCCCCTCGTTCCAAAAGAAAGTGAAAACTCATTTCCATAGTATTTCGAATATACCGGAAGTATCCGTACCTCCAGTTTTTTCCCTGCACTATTCTCTGGAAGATCTACAATATGCCAGCAGGAACCCGGTGATTTCAGAAATTTGGGGGTATTTTCATCTCTGCCATACTGGTAAATTTCCTCACCGTCAAGAAGGACCTCAACAGCTGTATGCGTTGTTTTAAACAAAAGCGACCGTTGTCCATTAAACTCCTCCGGCAAAACCATATTCTCTGTCTTGATCTCGCCATCCACTTCCTGCGTCGCTTCAAATGTCACCGTACCGTCAAAAGACAGCTTCTCTCTCGACGTGCTCTGATTATATATCCATGCAGAAAAAACAATGGCAAACAGCCCGAAGGTAACCAATGCGATCCATAGTCTTTTTTGTACTTTCATATTTCCCCTCATCCATAAATTTAATAAACAAGTGTAACTTTTTTAGTATACACCTTATCCGCTTATCTGACCAGAGATTACGGGGATTTTGTTGGATTGTTTCTACATTTCATAGCATTGAGGTAGAACTGCTATTTTAGCTTATCTATAATCCTGCGATATCTCCAGAATTCTTATCCCGTAAAAATTTAATCATATTTCTTTGCAGTTGATGATACCTGGCTTTTGTATCTGGATTTTTTCCACAATACTCTCTGTTCATCTTTTCATTTGATTCATATTTTACTGGAATATCATACAGATCAAACTGCTCACGGGTAAGGTCCACATAATGTCCATCAATTTTATTGAAATAATGCGTTCCTCCACCCTCTACTCTAATTCGATGAATACTTCCGCCAAACATATCATACACCAGCATTGCCGTGATCGCACATTGTCCATAAGACGGATCTGTCGGAATCCATTCACCCTGACAGGATCTATATGCAGTTTCCGCTTTCCAGGATTGTCTTAAAACTGCATACAATTTATGTAATGTATCAATTCCCTGAAATGCAGGCACTTCTTTGCATTCCTTACCTGCCAGTTCCTGCCCCTGGTAATAGAAGCCATCTTCTCCTGCTGGAAATACATTGTCTAAATCTTTTAATGCGCTTTCGATTGCTGTAGTTATGAAATCTCCCCCTTTATAGGACTTACCTCCCAAATCTCATATCCCTGCCGCCTGGCTGAATCATACACCGGCTGCATGTTCTTCTCTAGAATATTATAAAATTCCTCTTTCGTATTGCCCCTGCGGTATAACTCCTGCCCTGCCCAGATGGAATGCAGATTATCCCTATAGCATGCCTCAAAACATTTATGTATGCTCTCATTTTGATGAATCATTCCATACAAAATATATTGATTCCCTGCAAAATCCTTAAAGAATGGGGTCCACTTCGGAAGTCGATTGCTTTTGGAAGAGTTCAGGGACGAATCCATTGGCATAAGGTTCCACAGCTCATCATTCATCACAAAAGACCATGGAATAAAATGATCCACATCATACTGTTTCGGAACAATTTTCTGCCCGGTAAATACATCATGTATCTCGTGCATTTCCAAAACTGCCTCCCACAATTTCCGCACATTAGAAAGCTTCCGCACTTTATCATTCATCGAAACCAGTTTGTAAATAAGCCCCGGAACTTCGGGATTGTTATTCTGGAGCCATTTAACTTTTTCATATTGGATCCATCCAAGAATACTGACCGTATTATCCTGAATCATTTTGATCCAGTCCGGATGAAAATACACTTTTTTCTTTAGTTTGCTTTCCTCGCCCAACACATATGGAAGCGGAGTCACTGTATCATTGATCTTCTTAATATATGTGGTCATACGCCGAACACTACTCCAGTCAGCCCGCTCTTTACTGTGTGCAAAAAATCCTGCCAGTGCCCTGTATGGAACCATATTGGTAAGCTGCTCTTTGAATTTTTTCAGTTCAGGATCATACTCAACGATTGCATTTTTGATTTTCACTTTAGAAGCATTCGCCGGAAGCACACTGAGTTCTGTCAGTCTCAAAATCGCACGTTCCAGACCATCCCGCACCATTCCATCCAATTGCAAACCACTAAGATGAATGTGAAATTCCCGTACGGAATACCACGCATTTGCAATCATTTCATCAATGATCGCATCAAACGTTGTTTCCGTCACACCTTCCGAAATCAAGTCTACAATCGCTTCCAGCCAGTAAAATTTGTAACAGAAAGACGGATCCTTCATCATCTGAGAAAATCCCTCAATATCAAGCGTATTATAATATTGTGCTTTAATATTTAACGCATTTTCCTGCGCAGGATAATATTGAGCCATTTTTCCTCTTCCCTCCCGTCTCTTACATCGCCTGTTATCCACATTTTTTCCATGACCAGTCCGTGAATGCCTTTCACCATTTTGTAGAAACTCTCCTCTGTAAAATCAGAGAAATAACGACCGTTCCGCTCACCTTCAAAATCTCCGTATTTGAAGGATGCGTAAATGATCCCGTCTGGCGTTAGTGCATTGTGCATTCTCTGTAAAATATCCGGCAGCTCGTTTTTTGCCACATGCAAAATAGATGCACACGCCCAGATGCCGTCGTATTTTTCTTTCGCATGTAATTCTTGAAACAGCATCTGGCGAACTTTGATTCCTGTGTGTGTGCTTGCAAGTTTACATAGCATAGGGGAACCGTCTATTGCATCTACTTTGTAGCCTTGCTCAAGAAAATATTTTGTGTCTCTTCCTGAGCCACAGCCGAAATCAAGGATGTTTGCGCCTGGTGGAAGTGTGGACAGGAATTCTTGCTGGATTTGTGAAAAATCTACAGCAACTGTGTTTGCGGCAAAAGATTCTGCATTTACATTATAATGCTGTAACGTTTTGTCACTCATTTATGATTACTCACTTATAATTTTCCCTTAACCTTCTCAATCAGAGTAACATCTGCCGGAAGCCATTCCACATCATCTATAGTTTTTTTATTCACCCATCGAGCTGCCTCATGTTCCTTAAGGACAAGATCACCTTTTACAATCTCACACCAGAAGCAATCCATAGAAAGATGAAATGTCGGATAATCATACTCAATCGTATCAATCAGTTCGCCAACAGAAATCTCTGTATCCAGTTCTTCTTTGATTTCCCTCTTCAATGCATCTTGTGGGGTTTCTCCTTCTTCGATTTTTCCTCCTGGAAATTCCCATCCGTCTTTAAATTCACCATAACCTCTCTGGGTTGCAAAAATAATTGGCTCTCCATCTTTATTTACTGCTTTTATTACTGCCGCTACTACTCGTACTGTTTTCATTTTTAAGCCTCACTTACTATATATTCGTATATATCTTCTCTTACCGGTACATCCAATCTATAATTAATTTCAAAGGCATCATCACCAGTCTTTTCCATCTTAATTGGAATTGGTTCGCCTTGGGCGAATATTTCTCCCAGAAAATAAAATTCTTTTGCTTCTTTATCATCTTTATTCTTTCTTACAAACAATAAAATTTTATTTTCTTTATCCGCTTCCGTCCTTTTAAAGAAATGATCCGCATCACTGGAATTAATTTTTCTTGGATGCTTCGATAATGCAATCAAATTTTCTCTTGTTACAAATCTGTCCTCATATGCAATCGCATCCTCTGCCTTATCATAATTAATAAATACTGGTAAAGTTTTCGTCGTGGTATCATAAAAATACCCGCCAATGTTCTGTGCATTCATATTTCGTTGCCAGTTCAACAGTCGACATACGTCTTCATATGTATACTTCTGATATAGCTGAAATTCTGTATCCTTATAAGACTCCGAATAATTCTCCAAGTAATTTTCAATCCCATATTGAATCAGTTCATTTACCATTTGGAAAAAGTTCTTATCGGTATTCAACATTTTTTCAAACTTATCTTCCAACTCATATCCATCTGAAGATTTTCTGATTAAAACACAATCTTTGTATTTCTCACGATCCTCTTTTTTCAAAAATTCATTAGTAAGATTTCTTACAACCGATTCTTCTGTCTGCAAATTTAATTGCTTATGGTAGATCGTTTCCAATATTTTTTTATAATAAGTAAAGAGTCTTCTTTGCTGTTTCAAAAGCTGATGTAACAGAGCCAGCTCATGAATTCGCTTCATGTTAGTTACTTTTTTCGAAAGAAATTCTATAATATTTTCTTCCTCTGAAGTCAGTCTTACTTCATATTCCTTTGAATAATACTTAATCAAAAATGCATAATATGAACCAAATTTTGAAAAATATTTATTCACATCAATCGAACCATATTCCCGAAAATCAAGCACCGTTGGTATACGTCCAAGACGATATTTCAACTGTTCAAAAGCCTCTCTCAACAGCTTCACATCATTAGTTCTTGCACTGTCAATTGATTGAAAAATTCTCTTTCTGGAAATCTCATCAAAATGAATCGTGGATGCTCCAGGTATAATTCTGGTTCCTTCAGAAACATATCTTCGAATAGAATCTTTGTTATAACTCCTGTCACCGGACAGCGCAATCGGAATCATATAGTTATTCATATAATTCCCAATAAAATCAATAATAACTACATACTCTTTTCCTTCTGCCTTGCGAAGTCCTCGTCCCAACTGCTGAACAAAAATAATCGGTGATTCCGTCGGTCTAAGCATTAAAACCTGGTTAATTTCAGGAATATCAACACCTTCATTAAAGATATCTATTGTAAAAATATAATCCAGAAATGGCATCTCATCTGTATCATTTTTCACATGATTATAGATATTTTTTTCATGTTTTTCAATCTCGTCTTCTGAAATTTCTTTCGTTAAAAGATTGATTGCTTGTTCCCTTTCTTTTTCTGAGGCTGCCCCTGTTAATACAGAAGTATAATAACCACACTCGTTAAATTTTGTTGAAAGTTCTCGTGCTTCATCCTTTCCGCTACAAAAGATCAGTCCCTTTACTCTTTCCCCACTATAACCAAAATAATTTGCCTGTTCCAGAATATAGCGAACTCTTACATCTGAAACTAAATACGAAAAGTTTCTCAGATCAGTCTTATCATCTACTGTCTGACCATCTATTTCTATATCTGTAATACCAAAATAATGAAATGGACAGAGTAAATCTTCTTTTAAAGCATGCTGCAGCCTGATTTCATAAGCAATGTTGTGGTCAAATACATTGAATATATCAAAACCGTCCGTTCTTTCCGGACTAGCAGTCATTCCCAGCCAGAATTGGGGCTGAAAATATTTCATAATTCTTTGATAGCTCTCAGCCCCTGCTCGATGCACTTCATCAATACAGATCCAATCAAATTCTTCTGGCTTATATCTTTCCAGCGTCTCTGGTTTTGCCATCATAGACATCGTTGCAAACAAAATATCTGCATCATACTCTTTTGAATTTCCCGATAATAAAGCTAATTTCTTTGTGTTTCCAAACACCTTCTTATAGCTCTTCAATGCCTGTTTTTCAATCAGTTCTCGATGCACGATAAACAAAGCTTTTTTCGGTTTTTCATTTCTCATTGCAAATGCAGAAGCATATGTTTTTCCGGTCCCTGTCGCACTGATAAGTAATGCTTTTTTTGCCCCTCGTTCAATCAAATCGTGTACACTGCAAATAAATTCTTCCTGCATTTTATTTGGCTTTAATTTATATGCATCATAATCAATGATATCTTCCTGCAAAGCAATTTTTTGTTGCTCACGGATTAGCTTATCAATCTGTTTTTTTCTGTTGTATTTCTTTCTGTATGCCTCTATAAACTCATCATAAGGTCTCGCAGCCTCATCTGACCAAAGCGCTTCAAATTCCCTCACAATAGACTGGGCCATTTCACCCTGTTCAGTACTTACAAGCTGTGTATTCCATTCCATATTTGTCGACAAAGCAGTTTGTGTCATATTGGAACTTCCAATAATAATCCTGTAAATTCCATTCGCTTTGAATAAATATCCCTTTGTATGAAATCCTACTCCCGCTTCATCGACATGATACATTTTTAATTCTACATTCTTCAAAGCAGCCAGCCTGTCCAACGCGTATGGATCGCTAAAACACAGATAATCTGTCGTTAGAATACGTCCTTTAATTCCTCGCCGCTCTAACTCTCTAAGAGTTTCTGACAGTTCCACAAAGCCACTCCGGTTAATGAATGCCACACTTATTGAAAACTCGTCGCAATGCATTAGCTGATTCTCTATGTGCGTTAATACTTTAATTCCTCGTTTGTGATCATTGGTGATAAACTGCGGTCTGTAGGCAAGATTGGAGTCTATTGTGCTATCGACAAAAGCTGTTTTTAATCCCATATTAATTTCACTAATAACATTCCTTACCAAACTATATCCTCCCAGTTATTTTCTCACTCCTTCAAATTGTTTTATGAATAATACTTCCTACATTCTAAAGTTTCTAAAATCACTCTATTATATTCGCAAATTTATATATCCATAATTCTTATATTTCCACTTACATGTTTTTTATTTTCATTCTCTAATAATAATTTTCCTTTTATATAATATGAATGTGATTTAGATGTATCTCCATTTTTACGAGCTTTATATAAAACTTCAATATCATCATTTTTTGTATCAAATAAAAGAATTCCTATATTATTCTCCCTAAATATATCTACCTTTTTCTTTAAAAGCCTCTTTTTGTCACTTGGCATCACTACATATGTGTATTCTGAAAATGTTTTATACCTTATTGCTTGAAACAAAGCTCTTTTCCAATTATCCAATTTTAATTCAAAAGCATATATTTTCATTTCAGGTATATAATATTTTTCCGATATTTTATAACTACCACATTCATTTTGTATTACTATTTTTTTTCTACATAGATCTAACAACTCTTTTTGCAAAGTATTTTTACTTAGTCCTGTATTTGCTTCCAAATACTCAACTGTATGATACATTTTATTCTTCAAACACGCCAATATTTTTGACTCAGTGGCCCATTTCTCTGCAGAAATTATATCAATAAAATTTCTACATATTTTCTCCTCTTCAACCTGAACCCCTATGTAGTCTGGTATTCCTTGAAATGCCTCTATTTCCTTAAAGAGATTATTAAATTTAAATATATTTTTTTTCTCACTGTTTAAATATTGTTCAAATTTCAAACCCAGCTCATATTCATTCATATTTAAATATCCTTTAGCATTTCTTCAAATCTTTTCAATCCATCATCCCATACCTTCAAATGACTAGATTTTGATTTTGTTTCAAAATATTCTTCTGGAAGTTCTTTATATATCTGGCTTGCTTGAAAAATATATTGACGCATAAAATTAATTTTATCTTTCACTTCAATCTCTTTATCAATCTTATCTATAATTTGCTTTATTGCCGCCCAACGTTCTACACAACTATTAACATCAGTCCAGGCACTTCCTGCTAAATCATTATACATAAAATGATCGTAATCTGTATTTGACAAAATTTCACCCAATTTTCCACTCTGTTTAATCATTTGAATTTCAGGAATTAACAATAACGAATTCATTATTTTATTTGAAAAATATCTTTTATTTGGTCTACGCATAGCACCCTTTTGTTCAAAATTCTTTCGGTCAAATTTTCTTGTATTCTCATACCATCCCGTTGCAATACTATCAATTCCCGTTGCATACATTGGAATTCCTACATAATCTCCATATCCTAAAATGACTTTATACATATTAATAGTTGACAAATTATACAGAAAATACATTATATTTGCCATACTATCCGAATCTATCATATTAGGAGTATTATAGTTATTTCTCTCAATAATAACATAAAAGCCCTCTACCTCAAATAATGTAATAATGTCTAAGAAGTCTTTTACATCTTCAAAATTTGCAAAAGCTGATTCATGAACACATATAGAAATCATAATATTTTCACTTTCCATATATCTAATACTTTCATTTGCTAAAGATAAAGCAATCTGACTCATTCTGCTGTCAAAGCTTTCAAAAAAAATATTAGGTGAAATAATCGTCTTCATATTACACTTTTTTTGATATTCAATATTTCTTTTCACTATATCCTGTATATTACTTGGTATAGATAAATACTTTTTATTAATTATACCTTCTGGGTAAAAATTATATTTGTCTAATTTCCCACACCCAATATCCCCTTCAAACGCACATATATAAAATTGTGGATCAAAATACATCTCCACATTTCGAGCTTGCATTTCAGCTATGTATTCTTCCATACGCTCTGGCATCTCTGCTTTAGGACTAAGAATAATACCTGATAAACTATTATTAGAAAGTCCTATTTCTATTTTTTGTGATTTTCCATATGCATGTTGTGCTAATAATCCCATAATTTTTTACCTCTCCAAAAATTGTCTGAACACATTCATGTTTCTAAAACGTTCACTTGGTCTTTTTCTTAACAGTCTAAATATAATATTTTCAAAATTCAAAGAAATATCCGAACGATAATTCTTAATCGATTCTGGAGTTTCTGTTAAGATTCTCTTAAACACATCATCGCGATTATCCCCTTTTTTTATAAACGGATGTTCACCCGTTATTACTTGATACAGTACTATTCCTAAGCAAAACATATCTGATCTAAAATCCAAATCTCTTTTTTTAGATAAATCAAATTGTTCTGGCGAATAATACCCTATTGTTCCTGGCAAATATCCATATTTAGTCAATGTATCAACTGTTGAGTCAAACACCATTCCTAAATCCAAAAGAACATATCTATCGATTTTCTTATCATACATTATATTTTTCGGTTTTATATCTCTGTGAATTTTGTTATGCGCCCATAATTCTTCAATAGCATATGACAATTCTTTTGCCAATTTTTTTGCATCATCTTCATTTAATACCTTTCCATTTTCTAACACATCACTCAAATCATATCCATCTATCCACTCTTCCGAATAATATATAATATGGCTACTTCCATCACTTACCTCTGTATAAGGAAGCTCACCTAAGTGAATCAAATGTGGAGAGTCGCAAATAGACAACGCCTGTATTTCTCTTTCGCATCTTATTTCACCTTCATCACCAGCTACTTTTGATTTTATAAATTTTAATGCATTAATTTTCCCATTAATTTCACACTTGTATACTTCTTTCTGACCTCCTTTTAATGGCCCGTCCAATATCTGTAAATCCGGTATTTTTTTTATTATTTCATCAATTTGCATTTAACTTCCTCCACCTTTTAACGCAATTCACTTCACTTAATTACTTTCACAGATACAATAGTATTTCTAAAAAACAATTTAATTTTTATACAACTTTATTCTTTCTCAATTTTCATAAAATTCTATGTAAATTATAACATTAACCGATATTCAGCACCACTCTTTTTACTTTTAAGCCATATATTTCTATACAAAAACCGGACCCCTTTCAGAATCCGGCTCACCATACCCTCTTACAACTTATTATATTTCTCTTTCTTCCCCTTCGCCTTACTCACAGGATACTTCTCATCATTGACCTTTATCTTCTCCCGCACGATCTCATCAATATCCAGTCCGCAGGCATCTGCCATGAGGACACAGTAGTTTAATACGTCTGCAAGTTCTTCTTTGATTTTTTCCTGTTTTCCTTCGTTGGATACGTCGGTTCCGCTCCACTGGAATACTTCGAGGAGTTCTGCGGCTTCCAGGGAAATGGAGATTGCCAGGTCTTTGGGATTGTGGAATTGTTTCCAGTCGCGGTCGTCTCTGAATTTTAAAATTTGTTTTATGGTCTCTTCTGTCATTTTTCTTTACTCCTGTTCTGTTGCTTTTTTTAGTGTTTCTCTTAATTGCTCGTCGCATGCATATATGTGCAAGCCATTTACTCCGCGTGTCATGAGGACACGGATTTCGTGTTTCAGTAATTCCTGGGCGAAATTTTTCTTTGAGCCGTCTTCCATGGTTCTGTTCTTTGTTACTTTCCCGTTGCTGGTTTCACTTGGGTCGTAAATAATTTTGCCATCGCGGTATTTTACGGACTTTCCCAGGATCACTCCGGCGTAGTTGAGGTCAAATCCCTGGATCGTATAGGTTGAACCAACTTCTCCGATCGTGTGCGCCTGCTCTGCCCATGCCTGTTCTTTTATCTTCTTTTTCTCGGCTTTATTAAGGTTTTGTTCCAGTTCGTAATTCCATGGTTTATGCCATTTTTTATCTTCAATCCATACTTCCCAATATTTTTTTGATGCATCGTCTGGTCTTTTGCCTTGTTTATAAGTCCAGTCATAATTGGCGATCATACGGGACAGTCTGCTTTTCTCACCGCTGGCTTTTTCCTGAATTTCCAGTTCCAGATCTTTTGGTGAATCAAATATCTTTATTTCGTATTTATTTTCATTCTGAGGTATTTTCAGAACCATCTGCTGTTTTGTAAAAGCATCGATCCATTCGAGCGTTTCCTTATCAGCCTGCATACGAAGCTGTTTAGTCAATGTAATATGATTATTTTGCCTGATTGCCTCATTACGGTATTCTGTACTGCCAGGTTTTATGGTTTATTTTGTTTTGATAATGTTGTCTTGTGCGGGCGAAGATATTGTTGGATTCCCCGACATATACGTCATACTTGCCTGTTTCCGGCCAGTTGTGGATGTATACGGTTGGGAAGTTCATGATGATGTTCTTCGTATCTTCTGCTTCGTTTGACTGAGTTTCTTTTTCGAATTCTTCCAGCGCAGTTTCATTGTCTTTTATTTTTTGATGATTGAGTCTGTGATGTTCGTACTCATATACTTTTGATATTTCCTCTGTAGTTATCATTTTACAGTATTTTCCAGCTTCTATTACGGCTGGTTCCTTTTCTTTTTATTTTTCCTGATTTCTTTAATTTCTGTACATAATATTTTACCCTGCTTACCGACCATCCCAGTGTCTGCGCTAAAAGAGCATTTGTCATATCTGGATATTCCTTTATCATATCCAGCAGTCTTTGTTCCTCTTCTGTCAATAAGGATTGGTCTGATTGGTTTGATCGGTTTATCCGTCCAGAATCCTGACCAAAGTCATATGAATACTCTTCATCCAGCGGAACAACTATTCGGAACACATCGCCCTCTGCTGATTTACATTCTCTTTCATGGTCTTCATCTAATTGTAATTTTCTCAAAAATTCGCTTTTCAAATGAATAACTTCCACACATTTTTTATCGAATATCACTTACTAATATGCTTCATTTGTTTTGCTTCGCAACAGTTCTTACAAATAATTATAGCATCTAAGTAATTCAGGCTCAATTATTGTTTATTCATTTCTTCAATATCCTAAAAAGCGCTTGCAATACCAACAATTTTATTATACAGTATTATTGTTATTATATTTTGTTAGAACTCAGTATTTTAGGCTTTCTGAGTCTTGGAGTCACAGCGGAGATAATCACTCTATTTTTAATGATAATACAAATTGTTATCGCTTTAAAGGGAGAGATGCCTATGTGTTCAAACAATAAATTGGTGGTATACGGCGCGTACGGGGTGGTCAATTTATCTATTCTCCTTAAAATACTGGTTCAAGCGCGCTTAGGAGGTTCAAATCCTCCCCGTCCCGATTATTACAGGTTGCCTTTTGCAACCTTTTTTTATGTCAAAAGACACCAACCTCTCAGTCAGTGTCTCAATCTCTAATCTCAATTATTCAATTTCCTCACATCACCATCTCAAACAATCCCACCATCACCGGCATAGTCGCGATCGACAGCAGTGTCGTTAATACATACAGCGAACTGGAATACGCCGCGTCTTTATCATAGAGCTGTGCCATGGAAGTGACGGTTGCGCAGGCGGGTGTTATGGAGGCGAGGTAGACAGTCAGAAGAATCTGTTTAGAATCCTGTATGCTGGCGAATGTCTGGATTACTTTCATCAATCCCAAAACAAACACCGGGTAAATGAACAGGCGCAGTGCGGCGGAAAGATAGCTTCTTTTTCTGGTGAATACAGTTTTCAGTGGGGCTTCTGCGATGACCATTCCTGCCAGAAGCATGCCGAGTGGACCGATCATGTTGTTCATCATGTTCAGAACGTCTTGGGCTCCGGAGGGGAACTGGATTCGGAAGATGAACAGTACTACTCCGGCTATGATGGAGATGATGTTTACATTCAGAAGTACTTTTTTCCACTCGAGTTTATCTTCTTCGCAGAGCATATTTTTGCAGTGAGTCCAGATCAGGATGAGCTGGACGGCAATGTAGGCACTGGAGTAGATGACGTATTCCTGACCAAGTAATTCCTGTACCAGCGGGATTACGAGGATTCCTGCGTTTGAATAGATGATCGTTGCGCGTTCGATCATGTCTAAATGGAGTGGCTTTTTCAGGATTGCGGTGAGGAGCAGAAACAGGATATGTACTGCAACTGCTGCCGCGCATGCCAGAAGCAGGCCTTTCTGAACATCGGGTGTGTATTCTACTTGAAAGGCATTCAGAATCACGCACGGGATGACCAGATAAACCATGATCACGGACACGCTTTTGCTCTCCGATGACTTCATAAGTCCGGCTTTTACAACTGCATATCCCATAAACATGATCACAAAAAGCTTTATGATTTCTTCCATTAATAATAAACTGATCTGCATTTTTTACACCTGCTTCTCTCTCAACAATCTCCGTACCACTTCAAACCCGCCACTCGGCACGCAAAATTTGTCTCTGCATTTCTGGCATTCTTTGTAGGTGTCTTCGAGGTCGAACCATTCTACAGATTCTACTTCTTCTTTCTGTAAAACAAGGTCATTGATGTCTACCGGCTGGCTGTAGATGTAGACGAAGGCTAGTTCTTCGTCGCGGAACAGTTTGCCGTGGAATTCTTTGGCGAAGGAGATGGGGAAGGTTCCGGCGAATTGGAGCTGGACTGGAGTGCCCTGGATGCCGAGTTCTTCGTGGAGTTCGCGGAGTGCGGACTCCAGGGGCTCATCTCCGGCCTGGATGTGACCTGCGGAGGAGGTGTCGAATTTGCCGGGGAAGGAGTCTTTGTTCTTGGAGCGTTTCTGGAGTAAAACTTCGGTTCTTCCATCTTTTTGGCGGATGATCCAGATGTGAGCGGTTCGGTGAGGGATGCCGTCTGTGTGTGCTTTCTCGCGGGTTACTGTCTTGCCTGTGGGATTTCCTTTTTCGTCTATGATGTCAAATATTTCCATTGTCGTCTGTGCCTTTCTTCGCTTGTCTGCCGCGTTTTGTTTCGAGTTCATTCTGCATCTGTGCGCGGGCTTTTCGCGCGATGCCGGAGTTGCTGTTCATGATGCTCGCGCGGGTGATCTTGTCGTTGCCGTATTTCTGCCGGATCGTATCGAGTGCCGCGTCCAGTTTCCGGTGGCGTTCTTTGTTTTCGGTGTTTTCAAATAAGGATAACTGTTCGTATTCGTCGTCGGAAAGGTTCGTGAGTGCTACTCCAATCAGCCGGAGGGGTTCGCCTTTCCAGAATTCGCGGAAGAGTTTTTTGGCCTGTTTGTATATCTCGTCTGTCACATCTGTTGCATTCTGGAAGGTTGCCTGGTGGGATTTCTTTTTGAAGTCCAGTGTACGGAATGTGACAGCTACGGACAGGCATTTTTTCTGCTGCCTGCGCATTCTTGTGGCTACTATATCGCACTGTTCCAGAAGGATCGGGAAGACCTGTTCCAGCGAGATAATATCTTCATTAAAGGTGGTTTCTGCGCTGAATCCTTTTGCTTCGTCTGCCTGTTCTTTGACCGGAGAATCATCGTTTCCGAGGGCATACTGGTGAAGCTGGTGTCCGTTTTTGCTGCCCAGTAATGCCTGGATATCAGTCTCTTTTGCACGGGCAAGATCACCGATTGTATGGATGCCGATTTCGTTCAGTTTCTTCTCAGATGCTTTCCCAAGAAAGAGCAGGTTTCGGATGGGAAGCGGCCACATTTTTGTCTCGATCTCATCTGGAAAAAGGGTGTGGACTTTGTCTGGTTTTTCAAAATCGGATGCCATCTTTGCCAGCAGTTTGTTGGTAGATACGCCTACATTTACGGTGAATCCCAGTTCTCTGTGTATCCTGTCTTTGATCTCATGGGCGGCTGCGATCGGGTCCGGATAAAGCAGGGACATTCCTGTCATATCGAGAAAAACTTCATCGATGGAAAAGGATTCCATAATCGGTGTATACGAAGCGCAGATTTCTTTGAACGCTCTGGAGCATTTCACATAAAGATCAAAATCGCTCTGTACGATCACGAGCTCCGGGCATTTCCGAAGTGCCATTGCCATCGGTTCTCCTGTCTGGATTCCGTATTTTTTTGCCGGAATGGATTTGGCTACTACGATTCCGGTACGCTTCTTCGGATCACCGCCAATGCATGCCGGAATGTCCCGAAGATCCGGCAGTCCCTGGTCTATCCTTCGCACGGATTCCCAGGAAAGAAACGCGCTGTTTACATCTATATGAAAAATCAAACGGTCCATACTTATCCCTTCCTTTCGCTGTAGTTTCATCTCTTACATATGTTCGAAGTAGGTTGCCACGTCCAGATATGCCTCTATCAGTTCTTCCAGTGTCATTTTGCCCTCTACAAAAATCAATAATACCAATCTTTTCTTATTATATCATGCTCTGTCGGGCGCATCCTACAAAATTTTACATTTTTTTGTATCCAAGCAGTTGCTTTTACAATGGAAGCTCCAAAAAACTGTCGTTTATCTACTTTACAAACACGCAAATTTTTTATAAAAAAATAGAAAAAAGGGAGTTTTATTGGACTGAATAAAGAGTATAATAGAAAGTGCAAGAACAAATAGGACTTGCTCATATCAGTATAAAATAGAAAGGTTAAGAAGCAGATATGAAGATTACATCCAGCTATGGCGTAGAATTACGAAAACATAATATCCCGATACGTCAGACGCTGGATGTTTACAGGTCTGCTGTCAGCTATCTGACAGAAATTTATGAGCAGGTATGGGAAGAACTGGAAAGTATTCAAGAAGCTAAGAAACGTTTCAATGAAGCAGAACACCTGATACATACAACGAAAAAGAATCAGACCCGTTTTGATTTTGATGTTCTTTTCCCAAAGATGCCTTGCTACCTAAGAAGGGCAGCCATCCAGCATGCCCTGGGAAGCGTATCCTCTTCCAAAACTCGAATGAGATTGTTGGAAAAATCAGTCCAGATAGAAGGAAAGCCGAAACTTGTATATGAGAACCATGCAGATATAATTATTTTCGAATACCTGAAGACAAAAGGAAAGATATCCGGGAGAAAGAAACAGAGACTGCATCTGTGGAGAAAACGGGATATCCAGAAACGCTGTGAGCATCAGGCACACAGAAACGGGATGAGAATATCAAGGATCTGCGCATGGAATACCAGCAGGCTTGCGTATGATGGAACAGGAACGGTTGCCCATGATTCAAGAAATCACAGCCTGTGTGTGTTTCAGACAGGAAAACGATATAATTGTGACTTGTCAGCATCGTACAATATTGGAGCAAGATATTTTATCAGAGAACTTTTAACCCCCCCTTCCGGTAACGGAAAGGTCTTTGCTGGAGGCAAAAGTCCCTGCAGTAAAACGTAGAACCTCATGTGTTTATGCGGACCTGAGGAAACTCAGTTCAGAAATGAACCTAAGGGCCGCATAAATGCAGGCAGATATACAGCGGACTACCTGTCATGTGGGAACCTGCCGTATCCGGCATGCACCAGTTCTGTCTGCATTGCAATTTATATGCTCGTATAAAATAATTGTGCAATATAAAAAAGAGCTCAAAAGGCAGTTTCGCATGGCCGATTCTTCCTTTTCAGGTCTCTGTTTTTATTCTTTTTTCTGGTATTTTGTGCGGAGCAGCCATTTCTGGTCGATGACTTTGAGTTCTTCTCCAAACCGGATATGAAGGCTTACGGAACCTGTTCGATTTCTTCAATGCATCCTTCTCCGAATTTCGGATGACAGATCACTTCTCCCACCTCATATTTCACGATACTTGCCTGACTGTTTTTGTGCTCCTGCTGCCTCCTATATGTGTCACGGATTGCCACAGTCTTGTCGTGGATCGGACTTTTGAGTTTCTTTTCGTAGTCATGTTTCATCAGGGCTTCCCCTGCCTTGTAGTAAGGTGTCGGCGCGGCCCCTACCAGAGAACAGCAGTATTTCCACGCGCTTCCGTGAAGTCCTGGCTGCCACTGATATTCACGTGGGATCGTGATATGATGTTCCATGTAGTGGGCATATTCGTGTCTGTAGAGATCCATCCGGTCTTCTTTTGTAAGAGGATTTTTTACCCCGTATCCTACGAAGAGAAGGGAAAAATGAAAGTGTTCTTTTTCATGATGCCCTGCTCTTGTATAGGAACCCAGAGTGTCTGTTTCAAATCCAAAAGTGATCGGGATCTGGGCTCCGCGAAGATGAAATTTCCGATCCAGTTCCCGGTAGAGGGCACGGATCTGCGCCGTCAGTATTGTCGTTTCTTTCTGTAGTGTTGCATACAGATCTGTATAATTTCTGTCGTCCATGATTTCTCCATTTGTATTTCGTTCACTGATTCTCTATCATATACTGAACTTGCCATCTTGTAAACCAAAAATATGCACAAAAACAGGACAACATATAGCTTTCACTACTGCTGTCCCGTTTCTATCTCATTTATTTTTTACTGAAGATACTGGTTAGATTTCCAGATCACACTCACCAGTCGTGCGATACACGCTTTCAGGTCTTCGATCTTAAGAGTTCCCTCTGCCAGTTCTTTGTGCATATTATCGTGATCTCCGAAGCATCCCGGCATTACCAGGTCGTTTCCTGCTCTCATGCAGCCGGATGCTGTACAGTTATCTCCCTGTTCTGTAGTCGTCCAGTCTGTCATGATCGCACCTTTGAATCCCCATTCATTTCTTGCGGACTCTGTGCAGAGATCATAGTTGTTTGCTGCATGAACACCATTGATCAGGTTGTAGCTGGTCATGATGGACATCGGCTGTGCCTGTCTGATCGCGATCTCGAATCCTTTCAGATAAACCTCGCGAAGTGCACGCTCAGATACAACGCTGTTTGATCCCATACGGTTGTCTTCCTGATTGTTGCATGCAAAATGTTTGATCGTTGTTCCACATCCATAATTGGACTGCACGCCCTCTGTCATAGCTGCTGCGATCGTTCCGGATACATATGGGTCCTCTGAGTAGTACTCGAAGTTTCTTCCACAGAGCGGATTTCTGTGGATGTTCATTCCCGGTGCCAGCCAGAGTGTCACGCCGAAGTGCTCCATCTCGGTTCCGATCATTGCTCCGACTTCGCGGATCAGTTCCTGGTTCCAGGTCTGTGCAAGCAGAGTTCCTACCGGAATCGCTGTACAGTACTGATAATATCTTTCTCCCGGAAGTTCTCTGGAATCATCATAGAATAATCCACCTTCCAGACTGAATTCGAACGGCATGCTGACAATGCTGCCTTCATTGACATGATAATATTTCATCAGTCGAAGTCCTGCCGGTCCGTCTGCAAGGACGATGCTTGCAAGTCCTTTATCTACAGCACAGCGGTGTGTCTCTCCTGCAGAACCCGGAACAGAAATGCCTGCTGCCCCAAGGTTTCCCCCCTGTGCTTTGCCCGGGTCTCCGGCTGCCAGATCGATCAGTTCTTCTTCTGTCAGGGTATTTACAAAATCCATCGCCTCTCTCTCATAGAGGTCGGCATTTTTCTTATATTCTACAGTCTCTGTCGTAATGTCTGCCGCATGAAGTTCCAGAACGGTCATCGCCTGCTCTCCGGCAAGTTTCTCTGCTGTTTCTGTGCGTTTTGCTGTTCTGGATGGTTCCTGTACGATTTCTTCCAGCTCCTGTTTCAATGGGAAGAGGTTTTTGACCTGACGTTTCGTCACTGTGGCATCCAGTTTCATGCCTCCACAGAGTTTCGCACTGGCAAGGCTGTTTCCGATCCAGATGCCGTAGAAGCCTTTTTCCAGGATCCATGCTGCGCTCTCTTCATCGTAGGAAGTCAGTGCATCTACTGTCACTTCCATGGTGACTTCTTCTGTTTCGCCAGGTTTCAGTTCGGCAGTCTTGGCGTAAGCTGCCAGACGGTGTGCTTCTTTTTCCAGAGTGCCTCCCGGCAGGGATGCATAGACCTGTACGACTTCTTTGCCGGACACTTTGCCTGTGTTCTTTACAGATGCTAAAATGCTGATTTTTTCAGCGGATATTTTTACCAGACGGTAGTTGCTTATCTCAAAGTCTGTATAGGAAAGTCCATATCCGAAGCCATAGCGGACCGGAACTTCAAAGGTATCGAAATAACGGTATCCTACATAAATTCCCTCTTCGTAAAGCTCGGTCTGCACATTTCCGTTATTATGTGAAAACTTCTCAGAATTCGGATAATCCTCATATTCATATGCCCAGGTATCTGCAAGTTTGCCGGATGGATTTACCTTGCCGGAAATGATGTCGGCAACTGCATTTCCGCCTTCCATGCCAGGCTGTACGATCACCAGAAGTGCTTTGATGTTCTCGAATTCATCCATGAAGGAAAGATCCACCTGTGCGCCTGCATTGATCAGAACAGTGACATTTTTGTAATATGCACAGATGTCTGCAAGTATCTGATATTCGTCGTCGTTCAGATAATAATCGCCCTTGTCAGCAGTACGGTCGGAACCTTCTCCTGCGATCCGGCTCAGAACATAGATTGCTGTTTCCGTATCTGCGTCCTCAGCTGGTTTCTGTACCTGATCTCCGGCTGGCATTTTGAATGGAGTGGTGCTGTATACCGAAAAGAAATCCATGGTGTCCGCGCCTTCACCTGTTTTTGAAAGGATACTTCTCTTCCATTCCTGGCGTGCATTCTCGTAGATCTTGTCGTAACTTGCGATCCAGTCTTCTGTTGTCACCTGAAATCCGGCGTTTTTGATTCCCTGGAAAACGGAAACATTTTCACGTTCATTGACATCTCCGGAACCTGTTCCTCCTTTGATGGTCCTTCCTGCGCCTGCGCCATAAAGTGCAACGTTGCTTCCGGCTTTCAGGGGAAGAAGATTGTCTTCATTCTTAAGAAGGACGATTCCTTCTGCTGCCGCACGGCGTGCAACCTTGCGCTGTTCTGTCTCCCATGGCTGAACTTTCGGATCTGTGGTGCCGGAAAATGCTCTCTCTTTCAAAATTCGTGTCATGATTATTCCTTATTCCTCTCCGATAAAATCTGCAAATGTTTCTTTTATTTTCTGCTCATCCTCCGTACCTGCATTCAGGATCAGCGGCTTGCTTAAGTCCAGGCTGAAAATTCCCATGATGGATTTTGCATCTACATAATATTTACCGCTCTGCAGATCCATATCACAGTCAAATTTACTGCAAAGTTTGTTAAATTTATCTGCGTCCTGCATAGATACGATCTTTACTGTTAATTTTACCATAATCTGACTCCTTTTTCACGCTTTTATTCAGGCGGATCTTCCGACCCGCCCTGCTTATTGTTTATTTAGTTAAAGTACTTTCTGAGAAGATAAGTCGGTGTGCAGCTCCATGCGTGGCAGTAGCTGTTTACAATGCTGCTTCCATATGGGGATTCTGCCGGGTTTTCCGGATTGTAGAGTTCCCAGAAGGTATCTGCACCGTGGCTGATCATGCCGCCCCAGTAATATTTCATATATTCCATTGCCTGGTCTTTTTTGCCGCACATCAGAAGTGCTTCCACATAATGATGGTTCATGTACGGAGAGACCATTCCTTTTTCCGGTTTCAGCTCATCCAGCTTATCGAGCATTGCACTGCCTTCTTCGATGCTGACTGCACCTGCAAGGATTAGCCATACCTGGCTTGCGTAGTTGATCTGTTTTTCCTCGCCACTTACGAACAGGCCTGTTTTCTCATCCAGAAGATATTTTCTGACTGCTGCAGTCTTTTCTTCTGCTTCTTTTGCAAGTTCTTCTGCTTTTGCTGTATCTCCAAGGATCTCTGCGATCTTCTGTACTTTTTTTGCACAGTAGATGTAAACGCCCTGCATTGCAGTCTGTTTGTTCAGTCCTTCCGTCCAGTCGATGAAGCCCCAGAATCCTTCGCCGTTTTTCATCAGATGTCTCGCATCAAACTGCTCTCCGGCGATCTCCATCTGGCGGTATGCACATTTGCTTAAATCTTCCAGCGTTTCTCTGTCGCCGGATGCCTCATAGTAGTCCAGAAGCGTTGCGCCGAAAAACATGGAATAGTCCAGAAGGAAAGTATCATCTACGATAAATTTTGGCTCTGTGAACAGGCAGGCACTTACCTGACCGTTGTCTTTTGTCTGTCCTGCGAACAGGTACAGGCATCTTTTTACCAGATCCATGTTGTGGAATGTTTCGTAGTTTGCAAGTGCCTGAAGTCTCAGGTCTCCGAGCCACAGACGGCGGTCTCTCTTCGGTCCGTCCTCAAAAACGGACTGCATACAGTTGTGCAGGGTACGAAGGCTGACTTTGTCCAATTTACGGATCATTTCGTCATTACTCTCTACCGGTTTCACATCTTCCATGCGGACAGAAGAAACACTGGTGCAGTATACATCTTCCACTACCATCTGCCATTTCAGTGAGGTATCGATTGCCTCGATCTCCATATAACGGAATGCGTATCTTCTTGGAAGTTTCAGTTCTGCCGGAAGGACATCGATATGGATGAATTCTTCCTGGATCCAGCCACGGCTGATCCATCCATCATAATCTGCGGAATCCTCAGTCATCTCTTTTGCGATCTCACCAAATTTCAGTCTGAAAAATGCCGGTGCATCCTGCGGGCTTCCCACAGAATTCAGTTTCAGAGTGACATATCCTACCTGATGATCACCGAAATCCAGGCAGATCCTGTCGCCTTTTGCCATATGATAGGTGGAAAGATTTTCGATGTCATCTTTTTTCGAAACTTGCGGAAAAACCTCCTCTGTCTTTACGATATCTACGATAGAAACCGGACGGACTACTGTCTTGATAAGTTCCGGTGCACACGCTTCTGCTTTTTTTACAAAATCATCATTGGTTACTCGAACCATATTTAAATCAATACTTACTGCTGGCATTCTGCTTTTTCCTCCAATTTTTTCTATATATCACTTTACCTTTTTCTGCTGTATTTTCCAATTGTCTTTTTTTCTGTAAAACAGTGATGTTTTTTTCGATAAATATGCGCTATACTTTTATTACATAATAAGGGAGAGGTTCTATATGAAACTTACCAGAGAAGAATTTCGGAAATACATCTTTTCTTACACTGAAGATGAAGCCTTTTATAAAAAACTTTATTTACAAAAAAAGAAGGATCCTGAGACATTTCAGGACTACTGCCTCAATCTGGATCGAAACTTTATTTTGGAACATCACCTGTATGTTCCTGAACTTCTGAGCGGATCCTGGTCTCCTTATATGGAAGAAAAAGATTTCTTTCAGGATATGGTCGAGAATATCATGCTTTACAAGCACTACCGCTACACGCCTGTTTTTTCTCATGAGCATGAATTTTTTGAGATCCTCTGTGTGTATGACGGCACTGCTGATACTACGATCCAGGGGATACGGCACACGCTGCATACGGGTGATATCTGCATCATCCCGCCGAATACTACACATAGTGTCGGAATCTTTGATGACAGCACGGCTTTTAATATCCTGGTGCGCGGTACAACATTTCAGTCTACTTTCTTCCAGTCACTGACGGCTGACAGTTCCCTGGCACAGTTTTTTGCACATGTGCTGTACCGCAAGACGGAGGGAAATTATCTGATCTTCCATAGTGGAGATGATGTACGAATCCGCGATATGCTGGAAAATCTCTATATTGAGTATCTCGGCCACGAGAAATACAGCTATACCTTTCTCAACTCCATGCTGGTCATGTTCTGGGCGATGCTGCTTCGTTATCACGAAAATGATATCGAATCCATACTTACAAAGGATACTGCCGGAAATTCTGTCACAGAGATTCTGAACTATCTGAACCAGCATTACCAGACAGTTACGTTGAGCGAGACAGCCAGTCATTTTGGTTACAGTATTTCCCATTTCAGTACCCTGATCAAAGAAAGTACCGGAAAAACTTTTCTTCAGATCATCCGGGATATCAAGCTGAATCAGGCGTGCCGTGCACTGCGGGAAACTTCCCTGAGCAACCCTGCGATCTGTGAACTTGTCGGATATGAAAGCCCGGAACATTTCATGCGTACTTTCAAGAAAACTTACGGGATGACTCCCGGTGAATATCGCAGGAAAAATAAGGAATAAATTTTCACAAAAATAAATTTTTTATCTTCCTGACTTTTTTTGTATATTCTCTTTACAATCCTCGAATCCTGTCGTATCTTAAAGACAGGTGAGAAAATCAATCAATATCGAGGTTTATGTTATGTGTGAAAATTCAAAGAAAGAGGCCCGTTCGATCACGATGACGACGGGCTCTTTGTGGAGAAATATTTTTCTGTTCAGTATTCCGCTGATGTGCTCTCAGCTTCTGGAAGTTATCTTTAACTTAAGCGACGTTGCTGTTGTTGGCCGGTTCGCAGATTATAAGGCACTTGGAGCGGTCGGTTCTACGACGCTGCTGGTAACATTGTTTGTGGGATTTCTGATCGGTATGGGCAGCGGTGTTAATGTCCGGGTCGCCCACGCACTTGGCTCCGGGGACCGACAGGTCACTGAGAACACCATTCATTCAGCTCTGCTCCTCTGTGCACTGATGGGACTGCTGGTCGGTGCTGTGTGCTTCTTCTTTTCCGGCGGGATGCTTAAACTTTTGAACACCAAGGATGATCTGATCGGGCAGGCTTCCCTTTACCTGAAGATTTACGCGGTCGGTCTTCCTGCGATGGGTGTTTACAACTTTGGTAATGGAGTGTTAAGTGCCCGCGGAGATACGAAACGCCCGCTTTATTATCTGGCTGCAGCCGGTGTTCTGAATGTTATTTTGAACCTGTTTTTTGTCATCGTATTACATATGGCAGCCGCGGGTGTTGCCACAGCTACTGCGATCGCACAGTATGCTTCTGCCGCTCTGATCATGACGCATCTGCTTCGCCGCAGGGATGAATGCCATGTTTCACTGAAAAAAGTCAGACTGCACAAGGACACCAGCATTGCCATCCTGATGATCGGGGTCCCGGCAGGTATCCAGAATGCGATCTTTGCGATCGCAAACCTGTTCGTACAGAGCGGTGTCAATTCCTTTGATACCTATATGGTCTCCGGAAATGCGGCGGCTACCAATGCGGACACGATCATTTATAATGTCATGTATGCTTTTTATATCGCATGTTCCAGTTTTATGAGCCAGAACTACGGTGCAGGAAACAAAAAAAGAGTTCTGAAGAGCTACTTTATCAGCCTGTTTTATTCCTTCAGTATAGGACTGATCCTTGGACTGCTCCTCTTTCTCTTTGGTCATCAGTTCCTGTCACTGTTTGCCACGGATGCTGCCGTTATCGATGCCGGCATGCAGCGGATCAAGATCATGGCGTTTTCTTACTGTGTGTCCTCTTTTATGGACTGTACGATCGCCGCATCCCGTGGGATCGGAAAGACCATCATCCCGACGATCATTATCATCATGGGCTCCTGCGTCTTCCGTATCATATGGATCTACACGATCTTTGCCTGGGTCCACACCATCCCGGCACTGTTTCTTCTGTATCTGTTTTCATGGATCATCACATCGATCGCAGAGATCATCTACTTTACTGTCAGCTACCGGAAACTCAGCGTCCGGTAGCTGATTTTTTATTCTTTATTAAAAAGGCTCGATCTTCCGCACTTCACGATCATAAGTAAAAACACCGTTGACCTCTTCTTCCACATCTGTCCACTGTGTGTAGATACTGGCACTTAAGCCCTGTGGGATCAGATTTCGCACACCCTGCCATCTTTCGAGGAAACGCTTCTCGAGATCTTTTTTGTTTTTGCAGATTCCATAGCCGTATAGTTTTTCTTTTGCACAGTGACCTGGTTCCCGATAGCTGTAACCGCCAAATTCTGAAAGAACGGAAGCCCTCTCTCGTTCCGGGCGGATGAACAATTTAAAGAAATAATTATGCAGGCTGGAAAAATCTCCGCCTCCCTGGTCAAACCATCCACTTGCCTGATCGATCAGCCGGTTCGGATCAAGTCTGCGGACGATCCTGGTCATATCCTCTGTCTGAAACTGTCCCCAGCCTTCGTTGAAGATCACCCATGCCGCAATGCTGGGATGATTTCCAAGAAGCCGGATCGTCTCTTTCATTTCCCGGATAAATTCCAGGCGGCCGGCTTTTGCTTCTCTGGAAAGCAGTCTCGGATAAACGTCACGCATTGGGATCCGAAGCCAGGAAAGCAGAGTCGCACCGTAAGTTACAAACCAGTGTTTATAGTAACTTCCACCATTGACCATATCCTGCCAGACTACGATTCCAAGTCTGTCGCAGTGATAATACCATCGCTGCGGCTCGATCTTGAGATGCTTCCGCACCATGTTGAAGCCGGTCTTTTTCATTTCCTGGATGTCAAAGATCATCGCTGCATCAGATGGCGGCGTGTACAGACTCTCCGGCCAGTATCCCTGGTCGAGCACGCCATTCTGGAATTGTACTTCGCCGTTAAGACAGATCCGCAGGAATTCCTCATGAACTTTCGTTTCCAGAGAAAACTTCCGCATGGCGAAATAGCTGATGGCTCTGTCGTCTCCCAACTTTACTTCAAAATAATAAAGATACGGAGTTTCACAGTTCCACAGAGAAATGGACTCAATCGGGATCTCGATCCATTTGTCACTTACAGCCAGTACTGCTGTTTCCAGCATATCCTCTGTAGAAATCTGTGACGGTTTCACTACCGGATCTGGATAAAGTCCTGGTTTTCGTATTTTTATTTCTATCGGAAGATTTCTGGAAAGTTTATCCACATTCTTTTTATCTGTACTATAACTGGAACTTACTTTGATCCTGATGATCTTTTTCTCGATATCCGGAACTGTTTTTATTTCTTTTATGTAGGTTTCCGGCACTTTTTCCAGCCATACTGTCTGCCAGATGCCGCTCTGGGCGGTATAAAACATGCCGCCTGCATTAAGTTTCTGTTTTCCCTTCGAATGGTAGGAAGTATCACTCAAGTCTTTGACAGCTACTATAAGTTCATTTGCGCTTTCCTGCGCGTATCTGGAAATATCCACTTCAAACGGAAGATATCCTCCCGTATGACGTTTCACCTTATGTCCGTTAATCCGAACTTCACAGGACTGATCTACCGCACCGAAATGGAGCAGGATGCGGTTTTGCCCCTTTTCTCTGTCCCAGCCCGGAAGATCGAAATTTCTCCGGTACCACAGATATTCATCTGGTTTAAGCTGACGTCCGACTCCTGAAAGAGCTGTCTCAGGCGAAAACGGCACGAGGATCCTGCCCTCATACTGCTGTGGCTGTTTATAGTCTATAGTAAAAGCATAATCCCACCAGCCATTGAGGATCTGATAATCTTCTCTCATCAGAAGTGGTCTCGGATATTCCTCCAGCACATGATCCCTGTCGAGATTTTTTCCCCATCTTGTGTAAAGCTGCTTCATAAGATTCCCGTCCTTTCTGATGATATTTCTGCCTGGTGATGCCAGCAAATGCTTTCTATATTATATATAGAAGATTTTTTTTTATTCATTGTACATTTGGGGAATACTTATGTCAAGAAAGCAGGATAATGCTGAAATCACTGCCCAAACACGACATGCAGTGTTAAATTATTATCATTTTTTCAAAATTTAATGGTTTTTTTATTGCTTTTATTGATGAATTATGTATAATAATCTCTATGAGAAGTCGGAGTGTTCCACTTCTTAGAGGTTAAAGCAGCCAGCATATAGATGGCTCCAATAAAGAAGAGAGGTAAATGTAAGATGGCAAAAATCGATTTAACTAAGTATGGCATCACAGGTACAACAGAAGTTGTATACAATCCTTCTTATGAAGTATTATTCGAGGAAGAGACTAAAGCAGGTCTTGAAGGCTTCGAAGTAGGACAGGAAACAGAACTTGGCGCTGTTAACGTTATGACAGGTATCTATACAGGACGTTCTCCTAAAGATAAATTCATCGTTATGGATGAGAACTCCAAAGATACCGTTTGGTGGACTTCTGATGAATACAAGAATGACAACCATCCTGCAACACAGGAAGCTTGGGCAGCTTGTAAAGCACTTGCTCAGAAAGAACTTTCCAACAAGAAACTTTTCGTAGTTGACGCATTCTGCGGTGCTAACGCTGATACTCGTATGGCTATCCGTTTCATCGTTGAAGTTGCATGGCAGGCACACTTTGTTACAAACATGTTCATCCAGCCAACAGCTGAAGAACTTGAGACATTTGAGCCAGATTTCGTTGTATACAATGCTTCCAAAGCAAAAGTTGAAAACTACAAAGAACTTGGCCTCAACTCTGAAACAGCTGTAATGTTCAACATTACATCCAAAGAGCAGGTTATCATCAACACATGGTACGGCGGAGAAATGAAGAAAGGTATGTTCTCTATGATGAACTACTTCC
>OGJJ01000135.1_pt1 | contig 66140 bp, 64 predicted proteins | sample 1572081 | NCBI WGS metagenome assembly OGJJ01 (sample SAMEA2582122, study PRJEB24529) | metagenome | biome: Human gut stool | place: China | collected 2011
TAACAGAGGCTTATAGCCTCAGAGCAAACCACCCGTTAGACGGGTGGTGGTGATTACAATTACCATTACTAAAAAATGTGGTTGGTTACGCGCTTAACCTTTGTGAAAATTATATTTCTATTGTAATATTGAACTAGAATATAAAAATTCGTAATCAATGAGGTATAGAACAGAGGAGAAAATATATGAATAAAGAAATGACTGTAAATGGGAAAAGCTATACAATAATTAAATTGCTGGGAAAGGGGAAAGGTGGATATTCTTACTTGGCAGAGTCTGGAAATAACAGGTATGTTTTGAAGCAGATACATCATGAACCTTGTGATTATTATCAGTTCGGAAACAAGCTTGAGGCAGAAATCAGGGATTACAGGAAATTAAAAGAAATCGGAATAAAAATGCCAGTCATGATTGAAACAGATGTAGAAAATGAACGCATTTTGAAGGAGTTTATTGACGGTGACACGATCTATCAGTTGGTTTTAGAAGACAAGATGAAAACTGACTATATCGAGCAATTGCATAGAATGTGTGCACTGTTATATGCTGCCAATACAAATATTGATTATTTTCCAACGAATTTTGTTGTACATAACGAAGAAATATATTATGTGGATTTCGAGTGCAATGATTACATGGAAGAATGGAATTTTGAAAACTGGGGTGTGAAATACTGGTCAAAGACACCGGAATTTTTGCAGTATGTGAAAGAACATTCATGACATGTCTTTCCATGTAAAGGAGCTATGCCGGAAGCGTTACAAAAAGTGAATACCGGATTGGGGTTATAGGACAAAACGTGTTGATGGGTTAATCCCATTCAACAAACGTTCTGTCATAATTATGTAAATCACTCCATACAATGGCATCGCCCCAACTAGAAAGACTTTTTTCAAGTTTATTCTTTTCATTCATTTTTTGATATATTGCCGCAATGCTTTTATCGGTTGGCATAACATTTATTATTTCAGACAATGAAAGCGGTTCAGGCGAGTGCATATAGCACCACCAGTAAACCGCTTTTATTCTTCTTTCAACAGATAATCCTCTATGATTTCTAAGCATTTCCCTACTCTGCTCGTTTCCACCGAGATAGATGAACGTATCGCAGTTGCCGGGAATTGTCTCCCAGGTATCTTTAAAAAGTGCTTTTAACTGGGCAAAGTTCTGAATAATGATAATACTTGAAATCTCACGGCTTCAGACTACTAATATGATAGCTGTGACTTTCATCCTCCATGTACATGCCCCGTAATTTTACTACCTACAGAAATTCTGTAGTGCAAACTACTTTGCAAATCTGTAACTGATTATTCAATTGTTATGTCCAATCTCTCTTGGACAATTGATATTCTACAATGCACTTTAATTTTACGGAAGTGACACCACTGGTGTATTTTTACGAATTTTCACCAGTTTTTGGTGTATTTGTCATTTCCTTTAATTTGTCCCATGTATGCTTAGGCAGTTCTCTTGCCGGCTCTCTGAATCGTTCAAGATATTTTTCAAATAATTCCGTATTGATTAATGCTGAATTACCGACTTTATAGACTGCTCCTGCCTCTCTCGCAATTACTATGATTCTCGATTTACTTATCCCATAAATAATCGCTCCTTCCTCTGCATTGACAAATTTTTTCATAAAATCCTTTGTATCTGAATAGCACTTATATGAGTAACTCATTCATCAGTCTCCTTTCATATTTGGCAATGGATGTTTCATTTCTGTTGGCGGTTCTCTGAATTGCTCCATATATTCATCAAACACCTCCAGATTAATCAGAATAGTATTTCCTTTTGCTTCGCCTATCTTATATACAGCTCCAGCTGCTCTAGCCATTTCGATAAATCTATGATGTCCTATGCTGTAAGTCATTGAACCCTCTCCGATTCTCACAAACTTCTTTTCCACAATTTTATTTGAACTAGGAACTCTTGCAGAATGTTTCATAAATTTCATCAACCTTTCCTTATGTACTAATATAATCTTTGCAAGCTGATATCTTGCTCCAGCAGCCAACGCTATATCCATTGCCTCATCTTGTGTTACATCTAATAAAGCCATTACCTCATCAATACGAATAAATCTTGGTTTTACAGTTTCTTTTCTATAGGCACAAACTGAACCACTCAATGTATTTACCATAACATCACCTACTTATAAAACTCAGAATCTGTAATATGAAAAGTTTCAAGATACTTATCCAATATTTCTGTATTAACAAGTACAAGCTGACCAATTTTATAACAAGCCTTGGCATCCTTAGCCACTTCTTGAAATTTTGTCATTCCCATACTGTACATCTTTGCACCATCTGAATATCTTACAAACTTTTTTGCATCCTCATATCTATCTTTCTTCTTTGATTCATTCATTGCTGTGCTCCTTTCACTTTGACTTCATAACAAATGACGTATTTTCTCCATAACGCAAAAAAGAGGACATCTTCTAAATTTCTTTAGAAAATGTCCTCTTAGTAGTTCATATTTGATTGAATCTTTTTCTTTTCAGATTGTGTACTCTTTCATACTGATGTAAATGACTATGTCAAAATGCGTCTTTTAATGCGTCCTTTGACGTACTCAAATGCCTCAAACCCGCATAAACACTGGATTTATTTATCTAACGACTTCATTGTCGGGAAGAGCTTTGGCTCTTTTTCTTACTCTTGCAAATCCTTGCAAACCCTTATTTTTCGGGCATTTGAGCCTTTTACACTCTTTCATACTCTTTGCTAATTTATTGCCAAAAAGTAGTCAAAAAGTAGTCTTCCCACTTGAAAAGTAGTCAACGAGATACATGATGTATTGTTGTGTCTGACACAATAATACTTTCGGATTATACCATATTGAAAAGAAAACCTCAAGAGGACTCTTTTCTAAAATACATCCATTCTAAAGTTTCTCTTCACGTCACTAAAACCGCTGTTTAGAGGCGCTGTTCACTGTTTATCAACCTTTATCAACCATAATGTGAAATCGCTGTTTAGTTTATCAAAATATCATTCCGCTTCTACTCAACATCTCCTTCTTACATAAAAAAAACCAAGAATAAGGTTAGTTCGTTCCTTATCTTGGTTTCAGTATAATTTATTCGGTGTCCATTAGTACGGACTCATATCATTGTTTTTTCACTTTTTCTTCTTTTATTTGTATGTATTTAATGTAATACTCCAGAAATCTTCTTATAAATTCTCATAATTTCCCATATTTTCAAATCTGAAATCAAACACTGCATGCTTATGAAGTATTTGATTCATCAATTGATGAAATTCTTCAAACTGTTCTTTTAATTTTTCTTCATCTATAGCTTGTCTATGCCGTGCCTCTGTTTTATTAATGCATTCCTGGATTTTAAAATCACGATTTGCATACAGTAAACTTGCATGATCATAGAGCAAATCCAAATAACTAAAAATGAGTTCGCTATTTTGGTAATTGCCTTCCATCAGTGCATTATATGTTTTGATTACACATTTACAGACATCTGTCAATTCTATCATATAATCGCCATAAAAAGGTACTTGGTTCATAAACATTTGAATACCATTAATGTAATCTTTTATTTTTTCTAATATATCATTGTACTTCTGAAAATCACTATTTACATCAAGATATCCTATATCTGAAACAGTAATTTTTTCAGCTAATCTTCTATCCAGTCCATCCGCTCTATACTCCTTTACAGGTAGTGCAATATTAATTGCCCCCATACCGTCAACAAGATTCGTATTAAGTGAAGACTTATATCTTACTCCATCAAATTCATCAGTCTCCCTTATCCATTGCATAAACAACTGTGGAAACACATATTCTTCAACAAATTTTGTATTCCTATCTTTTACTTTAACAGAGCATGCTGCCGCAATTGGATATATCATTATGTATCTGAGCAAAAATTTATAATACACATCCACATCTTTCTTATCCTGCCGTCTTGCATTCAGTAACCAACAAGTAATACTGGATAGTACATCTACTGGTCTGAAAGAAAAATCCACCAAAACCAATCCGTTATCATTGTCTTCATCAATAAGCATTTGGCAGTAACTAAATTGTTTTGGCATCCCACACTCAAACCACGCTAATTCTCTATCACTTGCAAGATATAAGCAAGGAGATCCCGCGACACTATACCGATAAGCACCTACTCGATTTCTCAGTGTCTTTTTAATGTGAAACAGCTGCATTTTTTTCTCTTTACTGTCTTCTCCAGCTTTTATACGAAAATCACCCTGTCGGATTCTATAATAGAAACCACCGTTTTCCCTCCATGAATATCTGGTATAAAAATATGGCTTCATTCTTTCAAATAACTGAAAACCTTTTTCATATGTAGCCTTTATTAACCCTCTATCATTTAATTCAAGAATTTCCGGTATGATTAAACAAATGTCCTGAAGTTCCCCCAACTCGTCTTTTAATAGATTTACAAAGTCTTCTCCCAGAAAGAAATTATCACCCTTTACTGCATTGCAGATATCACAATAAAATTGATTGCAATGTTCTCTCATATATTCTGTGATATTTTTATCTCCTCTGAACAAATCAAAATTGTACTTCAGAAGCACTTGGTATATTCTATCATCTTTTATCATCCCACATATTACCTTTCTCTCTGCGCATATGTTTTCCAAGCTTAATGCAACTATTCCAACCCATGTATTTCTTCTTGCAACTTTTCAAGGAACACAAGGATATCTTTAAATTCCGGTATATTCCCATATATCATATTCCTCATTGCCTGATAGTCCTCTTTCAACGCATTGAGTACCTCTTCTTTTGGCAGAAGTTCAATGCTGCTCAATGTTGCTGTTTCATAATGTGCTCCTTTCGCATAATAGAATTTCTGCTTAAATGCCACATCTTTTTCCAACAACTCTTTTCTATCAAATGCTCTTTCCTTTACCCATGAATTGCCCATATTATACACATCATATAGATGTCTTGCATATCTGGCAGGCAACGGCTTTCCCTCCGGGAAATTTGCAATTTTATGTAATATGGTGAGTTTTTCCCAGAAAGTTCTCTCAACATCAATGGTCAAAACCGATGTATCTTTTTGTGAAAAAATATCCGGATATTTTTCAGCTGCAAATGGAGTTACGAGTGTCTCATGAGATGGCATCCATTCTGCTAATGGTCCAATTTCCAATCTTACACAAGAACGTAAATACTCTGCCTCAAATATCTGCGGATAATAAAAATTAACTACCATCTCATCTTCTGTATCAACCGAAATCCATTCTCCATCCCCCAGTTTTTCTTTCATTTCTATATTCAACTGGGGTATCAATTCCTCTTTATAAAATTTTGCTGCTTCCGAATTAATCTGCTTATTGAACAAATCCTGCTTGGTTTTTGATCTTTCTTCCCAAGGATTCACCTCGTCATTAATTATTTTTCGCCAGTCCAAAATCAAATCTATATCCTCGGAAAACCGCTCAATAACATGGTATGATTTAGAAAGGCTTGTTCCACCTTTAAATACAAAAGCGTTTTTGTACCTGCAATCATGGAATAAATGATCCAACATAAAACATACCCAAAAGTCTTTCTCTATTACATTAGGCTGCATTCCCATAGAAATTGCAGTGGCTTGAAATAATTCAGTTCTGTCTTTTATCTGTAATTTAGCAACTTCTTTCATTATTCAGCACACACCTTTCTGATTACTGTATATATCCATTCGCTTACACCTGTTGCTTCCTCTAACATCTTTTTCTTCTCTTCTTTAGGCAATCTATTTCTCAAACTCAAAATAATACCATCATCAACACGGTCCTTCCCCAATGTCTTTAATGCCTCAACAACCAAAGTGGTTGTCTCAGACATAAATGAAATTTCACGATTTGCACGATGCTTAAAAGACAGCGTGATATTTTCCCAAGAAAACTTTCTATATGGTCCGTCACTGATATAGGACCAGACAACCGGAACCTGCGTTGATAGTCCTAATTTATTTAATGCTACGTCTCCACATGGCGCAATGGTCCAATGAAAACTTCTGGCAATTGCATACGCTACCCTTTCAGGATTTGCCGGAATATACTCTTTAAGCAACTTACTGTATGTCGACTTTTCATATACTCCATCTAAAATCCTGCGGATATTCTTTTCTTCCACCTGTCTCCCAAGACATTTTCTTACTGTTGTAGTAGTTGCAATATCCGTAAAATCCGAAGTAACAAATACAGTTCCGACCTCAGCTATCTCTATCCTCTTTTTTATTTCCGCATAAATGCTATTTGTCATAAAACCACTCTCCTCGTTTTGTCACGATTATTATATAATTTTCGTGACAAAAATGCAATCTGTTTTATAATATTATCTCTCTACTAATGGTTATTATCAAAAATTATGTAAAATTGTTCCGTTTATCAGATTTATATTTTACAATAAACAATCAAATTTATTGGTGTGTATGAGAGTGCAGTATTTGTCTGACCCGGAAACTTCCTTGTAGACGGGCCAAAAGAAACGATTCAGCTTACGAAAGATATCATACCGGAATCCGCAAACTTCGGTGTAAAAATCAGTGGTGACAGTATGGAACCCGAATTTGAAGACGGGCAGATTGCATGGGTATTAAAGCAGGATATGGTTGAAAATGGAGAAATCGGAATCTTCTCACTGAACGGAGAAGCTTATATTTAAGAAATTGCAGGATGACCAAAATGGAGTTTTCCTTATTTCCCTAAATGAATATTCCGGCCCTGATGTCTATGCTGTCCGGTGATCAGGAAACCGATTGGCAATTATCTAGAATACAAGAATTCTCACCAATGTAAAGCCGACTAACGTCCCGCAGAGCGGCTCCGGGCTTGACATTGGCACGATTTCTTATAAATGGTAGTCAAGCCAATCATAGGTGGTTTCCGTATCCGGAATGTTGGTTTCCATTACTCCGGAATCATGGTTTCATTACACAAGAATATTCACGTTCGTAGAAACATATCGAAGCCGATTTCAAGTCAACTCCAGCTTTTCCATGGAAAATATCTGACATATGTATACTAGCAACTAAAGTGTTATTTTCCAGAATATTTTTAGTATATGGTAATCCATTACCGCTTCCTGCATTTTCTTGAATAAGGATAACTGCACGTCCATTGTTCATTCGTTTAAGTGCTTTCTCCACAAATATAAATCCTTTTCCTTGTGCGGAATATGGTGGATTTAACAAAAATACGTTAGCAGGGTATTTCTTTCCGTTTAGTTCACCTTGTTCATAGTTTCCGCTATATTCTGTCAAACTGTCTTTATGAATTATATTTGAAGAACCATCCCCCATCAAAATCATATTAAGAACTGCTAGTAAATAAATATCAGAACGCTTTTCGATACCAAGAAGCTGTTCACATTTGATTTTTACAATCTTTTCATCTAGTTCTTTAGGACTTTTTATTCTTTCTTGTGCGTCTTTAATCATCAATTTCATTGATGAAATAAGAAAACCTGCTGAACCAACTGCGTAATCCCATACATAACTATCTTTATTGACCTTTTGTATTTAATTACTTTACTAAAGGAAAAAACAATTGGTATTTATGATTATTCCACTAAAATGACTAGAATTGATATTTTAAATATGGAAATATCATTGCCTATAAAAAAACAAGACACTATTGATTTTATGGAAACTTGTATACGCGAACTTTCCGCTTATTTATCAATAAGCGGATTAGATAATTATGAATTAAATGTAGCTGAAAAGAAAGCTATCAAGCGATTCCATGATAATGATATTAGATATAAAATTTACAAACTTGGTGAAGGTGATGAAAGGTTATTCGATATTTCAAGTCCCCAAAAACGTTTTAATGCTAACACTGTAACATTTGATGGCAAATATCCATATGTTGTAAGAAGCAGTTTAAATAATGGTATTCGAGGATATATAACACAGGATGAATGTTATCTTAATCCTGCGAAGACCATTTCTTTTGGACAAGATACAGCAACTATATTTTACCAAGAAAAGCCTTTCAAAATTTTGCATGGGGTCAATCTTCATTTAATGAAAAAATTAAAAAATATGGAAATTAGTCTTCCTGTGAACTCAAACAACAACATTGACTACACTTATATTTCAACATTCATAAAGGCACAAGAAAAATTATCAATTAAAAATATTATTGATTAGAAAAGCAAAATAATAAATACATCAAAAAAATGTATATAAAAAATAGGACAACCTCTTATCGGAAGGAGTCCTATTTTTTAGCGTGTTCTCTTTATTTTAGTATAATTTAGCGCCTGCTGGAATATGGTTATCAACCATAATAAGATGAAGTTCTTCATCCTCTGAATCTTTAAGGTTGTTTACTGCTGAAAGTAACATACCACAAGATTCAATTCCCATCATTGCTCTTGGTGGAAGGTTTGTAATAGCAATCAATGTCTTTCCAACTAATTCTTCTGGTTCATAGTATGAATGTATTCCAGAAAGGATTGTTCTATCAACATCTGTACCATCATCAAGAGTAAACTGTAATAATTTTTTGCTCTTTGGTACTGCTACACATTCCTTAACCTTAACTGCTCTAAAATCTGATTTTGAGAATGTATCAAAATCAACTGTTTCCTCAAACAATGGCTCAATCTTTACATTTGAGAAATCAATCTTTTCCTCAACGGTCGCAATCTGGTCGCAATTCTCAGTTGTAGTACTCTTAGATGTCTTATTTTCCTGCTTATCAGTGCCTAATGACTTCATCGTCGGGAACAGCAACACATCCCTGATTGCCGGGCTGTCTGTCAGTAACATAACCAGACGGTCGATACCGTAACCGATTCCGCCTGTGGGAGGCATACCGATTTCCAGTGCGTTCAGGAAATCTTCATCAGTATGGTTTGCTTCCTCATCGCCAGCCTCGAAAGCGGCATCCTGTGCAGCGAAACGTTCTCTCTGGTCGATGGGATCATTTAATTCGGAATATGCATTACACATCTCCCAGGTATTGATAAACAATTCAAAACGTTCTACCTTCTCCGGATCACTGGGTTTCTTCTTGGTCAACGGAGAGATTGCGATAGGATGATCCATAACAAAGGTAGGCTGAATCAGATTCTTCTCACAGTACTCCTCGAAGAACAGGTTCACGATATCGCCCTTGGTGTGGCGCTCCTCGTACTCAATGTGATGCTCTTTGGCCAGTTCTTTTGCTTCCTCGTCGCTCTTCACCTCATCGAAATCAATGCCTGCATACTTCTTGATGCAGTCTGTCATGGTGGTGCGTTCAAAAGGCTTGCCTAAATCAATTTCAATTCCATTATAAGAAATGGTGGTGGTGCCGCATACCTTTTCTGCCAGATAGCGGAACATGCTCTCGGTCAGCTCCATCATTCCTTCATAATCGGTATATGCCTGATATAACTCCATCAAGGTAAATTCCGGATTGTGTCTGGTATCAACACCCTCGTTACGGAACACACGACCGATCTCATAAACACGCTCTAAGCCGCCTACGATCAGTCTCTTTAAGTACAGTTCCAGAGAAATACGCAGTTTTACATCTTCATCCAGCGCATTGTAGTGAGTCTCAAAGGGTCTTGCAGCAGCACCACCGGCATTACTTACAAGCATGGGAGTTTCCACTTCCATGAAATCACGTCCGGCAAGGAAATTACGGATCTCCTTTATGATCTGGGAACGCTTGATAAAGGTTTCCTTTACTTCCGGATTCATGATCAGGTCTACATATCTCTGACGGTAACGGGTATCGGTGTCAGTGAGTCCGTGGTATTTCTCGGGCAGAATCTGTAAACTCTTGGAAAGCAGGGTCACAGTCTCTGCATGAACGGATTTCTCGCCGGTCTTGGTTTCAAAAACCTTACCGGTGATGCCAAGGATATCTCCCACATCGTATTTCTTGAAATCTGCATAAGGCTCCTCACCGATGCTGTCTCTTGCCACATAAACCTGGATGCTTCCCTGCAGATCCTGAATGTTGCAGAAGGATGCTTTACCCATAACACGTTTAAACATCATACGTCCCGCGATGGATACCTCTGTTCCATTCAACTCCTCAAAATGATCTTTGATTTCCTTGCTATGATGGGTCACATCATATTTGGTAAGCTGGAACGGATCCTTTCCGTTCTCCTGCAAGGCTGCCAGCTTCTCACGGCGTACTTTTAACAGCTGGTTCAGATCCTGTGTCTGTTTATTCTGGTTCTGATTCTGTGCTTCTCCCACGTCTCACTCACTCCTATATTCTTCTACTTGCTAGTTGGAACGATCAATGCCCAATACTTTGTACTGGATTTCGCCTGCCTGTGTCTCCACGGTAACCACATCACCGATTTTTGCTCCGATTAAAGCCTTACCGACCGGAGATTCATTGGAGATCTTACCCTTCAGGCTGTTCGCCTCAGTGGAACCTACGATCTTATACTCAAGCTCCTCGTTAAATTCCATATCCATAATGATAACTTTACAGCCGATGTTGATTTTGTCAACATCCACCTCATCCTCAACAACGACTTCTGCGTTCTTTAAGATTTTCTCCAGTTCCTCGATACGAGCCTCAATATCACGCTGCTCGTCCTTTGCTGCATCGTACTCCGCATTCTCGGACAAATCGCCTTGTTCGCGGGCCTCTTTGATCTTCTGCGCTACTTCTTGACGTTTCACTACCTTTAAATCGTGAAGCTCGTCCTCGTATTTACGCAGTCCTTCATAGGTCAATATGTTTTTCTTTTCTTCCATGACGCATTCCCTTCCTATCAAGTATTCTACGATACTTTTCCCATTTAACTATGGTATTATAACTATTTTTATTTAGTGTGTCAATGACCTGCGCCCCATCCAGAGGGCGAAATCGCCAAATTTCCGCCATGCTTTGGTAAACAAAAGGAGCTTTGGCCCGCTTTGCCCCATACTTTTCCTTTTCCGGAGTAGGCATCCCATCCAGATAACACACTCTGCTTCGTATTCTTCCATCCAGAAGTCCCACGAGAAGCTTACTCTCTTCTGTAAAGTCACATACCCATAAATCTTCCTGCCGTTGTCTTTCCAGTTCCAGAAAACGTTGCATCGACAAATCCGTTCGTGGAATCAGACCATACTCATATTCCAGATCCTCCTCGAATTCTTCCAACTGCTCTGTGAAGATTTCCCTGTTTTTTTCTCCGGTAAAAAGCACCGTCATTTCATTGCGTTGTTCTGCCAGCTGTAGAAATAGCGTCCGGCAATCCTTCAGCTTTTCCGGCTTCAGATAAACAACGATCCTCTGTCTTCCTTTTCGACATTTGGTAAGGAAAAAATCCGTGCGATATTCGGTCAGATCCTTTAAGCCGCCTAAAACTCCATAGTCCTCAAAGAACCATTGTCCTTCCTGCTCCATACACAGTTTTTTCTGCAGGGCGGGTTCTAAGTAGAACCAGTCACAGCCCGTCTCCTCCACTGCTGCCCTGAGTATTTGAAAGAGCCCCTGTTTCCTTTCGATCCATTCCTCCGGAATTCCTAGAAAAAGAAGCTGGTCTTCCTGTTGCTGCCTGATCTGTACCGGCAGTGCAGCCGTTTTCCTGCCTCTTGCCTTCCACAGGCTTTTTAAAAGTTCTCTCCAAGTTTCTTTCCTTCTGTCTTCTTCCCCGGTTTCCACTGGTTTTTTCAAGCGGTAGCAGGACAAAATCCGGGACATAAAAAAATCCTCCATATCGTTTACCACAGTGGTATCTAATATAGAGGATATGTCCTTCCTGTCTTTATGATGCAAAAATCGCTTCCACGCTTTCCTTTAATTCTTCCATGGACTCCATATTATTAATTTTCCCCCGGAGTCTTGCAGAATTGGGGACACCTGCAGTGTACCATGATACATGCTTGCGCATCTCCCGTACAGCCAGATACTCTCCCTTCCATTCTGTCATAAGCGCAGCATGACGCAGAATCGTCTCCCGCATCTCCTCTTTGGTGGGAGGTGGAAGCAGCACTCCTGTCTCCAGGAAATGAACCGTTTCCCGGAAAATCCAGGGATTCCCCCGGCTTGCCCGCCCTATCATCACACCGTCGCAGCCCGTCTGCTCCAGCATTTCTTTTGCCCGGAGAGGGGTTGTAATATCACCGTTTCCAATGACGGGAATGTGTACCGCTTCCTTCACCCGGGCAATACAATCCCAATCCGCTTCTCCTGCATACATCTGCTCTCTGGTACGTCCGTGGACAGCCACAGCCGCTGCACCGGATTCCTCTGCAATATGCGCCAGTTCCACTGCATTGAGATGCTCCCTGTCAAAGCCCCGGCGAAATTTCACTGTCACCGGTTTTTTTATCGCTTTTACCGTAGCCTCAATAATTTTGCCTGCGAGAACTGGGTTTTTCATCAAAGCAGAGCCGTCCCCATTTCCCACAATTTTGGGTACCGGACATCCCATATTCAAATCCAGAATGTCAAAAGGACGGTCTTCCAATCGTGCTGCCTGCCCCGCAATGGTTTCCGGTTCTGAGCCAAAGAGCTGGAGAGAAACCGGATGTTCCCGGGGATGAATCTGTAACAGACTTTCTGTATTTTTATTATGATATTGCAGTGCCTTGGCAGACACCATCTCCATACACACCAGACCCGCGCCCTGTTCATGGCATAACAAACGAAATGGCAGGTCGCTTACCCCTGCCATTGGTGCCAGAATGACCTGGTTGTCCAGTGTAACATTTCCTATGGTTAGTTTCATAGTTATGTCAACCTCAGTTGTGCTTTTTTCTTATGCTTTGCAGTTCTTTTCATAAAGGATGCGAAGTCCTTCCAAAGTCAAAGAACTATTATACTGCTGAATAGAATCCGTCTCATCTGCTATGATACGCCCCAGCCCTCCGGTTGCTACCACTTTCAGATCGGTATAGCCGGTTTCTTTTTTTACCTGATTCACAATGTATTCCGTCTGCCCAATCTGCCCGTACATCAGTCCTGCCTGCATACTGCTGATGGTTTCCTTCGCGAGAATGGACTTCGGTTTCTTAATCTCAATTTCAGGAAGCTTCGCCGTATCTTCCCACAGGGCTTTCGCAGAAATGCGGATTCCGGGCGCGGTAATTCCCACCGCAAAGGTTCCGTCCGTTTCGACCAGATCATAGGTCGTTGCCGTTCCAAAGTCCAATACCAGCACAGGCCCACCATAAATCTCATAGGCCGCCACCGCATCCACAATACGGTCAGGTCCGATCTCTCTGGGATTTTCCGAAGTGATTTTAATACCGGTTTTGATGCCAGGTCCCACTACGATTGCCTTACGATGCAGATATTTCTGAATGGCGCTCTGGAAGGAATGCATGACATTGGGCACAACACTGGCAATAATCACGCCGTCCAGTTCTGTGTAGTCCATGCCGTTTCTATCGAATAATTCCCGTAACACAATGCCATACTCATCTGAGGTACGGGGCATTTTCGTAGTAAGACGAAAGGTGCAAATCAATTCCTTCTCTCTGTACACGCCGCATGTAATGTTCGTATTTCCAATATCAACTACTAAAATCATATGAATAACCATCCCTTTCCGCTACTTGCAAACTTTGGTGCCCAGTCACTTTCTTCATTCTTGTTTCAGCAGTTCTTCCACACTTTCATGAAGAATAAACACTTTGTAATACAACTCCAGGGAATGTAAAAGTTCTGCCCTGTTTCTCTCGATCTCCCGAATCAGCAATCCTGCACCAATCTCATCAAAGAGATAATCGTTATCTGCCACATCCGTCTCAAATTGTAAATTTCCTGCCTGGTCAAAGCAGATGGTAAAGATGCCACCCACTTCTTCTGTGAAAAGCACACAGATCACATGCAGATCATCCTGAATTTCTTCGGGCAGTTTTCCAAACTGTTCTTTATTGAAATAATACTTCTGTTCGTAAGAATTTGCCCCACAAAGTACGATTTTATCAGACATATCCATATATCCCCCTAACTGAGACTTCACCGGCATAAACAGCTTCCACCGTGCCATCCTGCTTTTCTACCAGAAGCTCTCCATGGCTGTCTATTCCCCTGGCGATTCCGTCAAAGGGATGCTGTGGATCTAACACATGAACCTCCCGGTTCTTATTGGCCATGTGCGCCTCGTAAATCTCTTTGATAAAGGAAAGATCCTGCACCTTTTCAAATTCATCATAGGCTTTCTCAAAATAGAAAAGTACCCGCTCAATGATTGCCACTCTGGACACTTCACGACCGGTCTCCAGCTTTAAGGAAGTGGCGGTCTTCTGCAGTTCCTCCGGGAATTCCTCAATATTCACATTAATTCCCGTACCTACAATCACATAAGCGATTTCTTTCTGCTCCAGGCTGACACTCATTTCCGTTAAAATACCGCAGATTTTCTTTCCGTTTACAACCACATCATTCGGCCATTTAATCTGTGTCTGTAATCCACAAACATCCTCCACTGCCAGAGCTACCGCATACGCCTGTAAAAGCGTAATCATGGACGCGTGATCGGCGGGAAAATCCGGACGAAGCAATACCGACATGGCAATGGTTTTTTCTGCAGGTACCTGCCAGCTTCTGCCCCTGCGTCCCTTACCAGCCTGCTGATCACCGGCTACCACCAGGGTACCATGAGGTGCTCCTTCTTCTGCCATGGTCTTTAGGTCCGTATTGGTAGAACCTGTCACCGCCTCATAAATCTTCTTCCCGGCAATCCACCGGAAATGCAAATGATTATCCAGCTCTGCCTGATTTAATACATCCATATTCTCTGCCAGACGATACCCCCGATTGCGTACCGCTTCTATCACATAGCCTTCTTTTTCCAACTGCTTGATTGCCTTCCACACTGCAGTACGGGAAACGCCAAACTGTTCACAAAGAGCCTGCCCGGACACATAGTCCGGGCAGTGTTCTCTGAGCATTGTTAAAATCTCATTCTTCATGTTTTACCTCTTGTCCCATTACAGAACGAAAGTAAAATCCTGCTTGCAGGATTTATTCATATCCCAGGGTCGCCGCCATCACTGCCTTAATGGTATGCATGCGGTTCTCCGCTTCCTGAAATACAATGGACTGTCTGGATTCAAATACCTCATCGGTCACTTCCAATGCTTCAAAGCCAAACTTCTCGCCTTTTTCCTTGCCAATCTTGGTCTTTAAGTCATGGAAAGCGGGAAGACAATGCATAAATACTGCCTGTTCTCCGGCATTCTCCATAATTTTCTTATTTACCTGGTAAGGAGACAATACTTTAATACGGCTCTCCCATGCCTCATCAGGCTCTCCCATAGAAACCCATACATCCGTGGAAATTACATCCACATCTTTGGTTCCCTCCATAGGATCTTCTGTGAGACGGATGCTTCCGCCTGTAGTCTGTGCAATCTCCTCACACTGTTTTACCAGGGCAGGATCCGGGAAAAATTCCTTGGGAGCACAAATGGTAAAATGCATACCCATCTTGGCACTTGCCACCATGAGGGAATTACCGGTATTGTAACGGGCATCTCCCATGTATGTCATGCGGATTCCCTTAATATGTCCGAAGTGTTCCCGAATCGTAAGTAAATCCGCCAGCATCTGTGTGGGGTGGAACTCATTGGTAAGTCCGTTCCACACCGGTACTCCGGCATACCCCGCCAGTTCTTCCACAATATCCTGTCCGAATCCCCGGTACTCAATACCGTCGAACATGCTTCCCAGTACTCTTGCCGTGTCCGGTATGCTTTCTTTCTTACCGATCTGCGAATCGGTGGGATTTAAGAACGTCGTTCCCATACCCAGATCATGTGCTGCCACTTCAAAAGCGCATCGGGTTCTGGTACTGGTTTTTTCAAAAATCAGTGCCACGTTTTTCCCCCGGAGATGGTCTACTAAAATTCCCGCTTTCTTCTTCGCTTTAAAGTCTGCTGCCAAATCCAGCAGGTATTGAATCTCTTCCGGTGTATAGTCCAGAAGCTTTAAAAAATGACGTCCTTTTAAGTTCATTTCTTATACCTCTTTAATTGATTTAACCAATCCTGCCATGTTCTGGATCTCGGACGGGATAATGATCTTATTTGCCGGACCCGCTGCAGCTGCCTGGAATGCTTCCAGACTCTTTAACTTCAGAACCGCTTCATCTGCACCGGCTTCCTTAATCATGCGGATACCTTCTGCAGTTGCGCTCTGTACCTTAAGGATGGCTGCTGCCTGTCCTTCTGCCTCCCGTAACATTTTCTCTTTTTCCGCCTCAGCACGAAGAATTGCGGACTGTTTCTCTGCCTCTGCTTCCAGAATTGCTGCCTCTTTCTTACCTTCTGCTACGGTTACGCTTGCTTTCTTCTCACCTTCTGCACGGGTAACAGCTTCACGTCTTTCACGCTCTGCCTTCATCTGACGTTCCATGGAATTCTGGATTTCTGCAGGAGGAATGATATTCTTTAACTCAACACGGGTAACCTTGATACCCCAGGGATCGGTTGCGATATCCAGCTGGGAACGCATCTTGGTATTAATGGTCTCACGGCTTGTCAAGGTCTGGTCTAACTCCATCTCACCGATAATATTTCTTAAGGTAGTAGCAGTCAGATTCTCAATTGCCATCAGCGGATTCTCCACACCGTAAGCATACAGCTTGGGATCAGTGATCTGGAAGAACACGATAGAGTCGATTCGCATGGTTACATTATCCTTGGTGATAACCGGCTGTGGTGCGAAATCCAGCACCTGCTCTTTTAAGATGACCTTTCTTGCCACCTTATCAATAATCGGCATCTTGATATGCAGACCTACGGACCAGGTCGCCTCATAAGCACCCAGACGCTCTACTACATAGGCATGTGCCTGGGGCACAATCTTAATGCAGGATGCCAAAATCAAAATCAATACGACGAGAACAGCAATTACAATTGCAATTTCCATTTCTTTTCCCTCTTAGCTTTCTTGTTTTGATGTTTCATTTTCTTATTGGAGTCTTTTATTCTGCAGGCGGTCCCGTTTCCGGTTCCGGCTGCGCAGGTTTTTCCTCGGCTTTCTCTGCCTGACGGCTGATCACCTCGCGAACGATCAGTTTCACGCCGTTGATTGCCAGAATCTCCGTCACTGCTCCCTGCGGAATGATAGTTCCATCCTCGCTGCTGCGTGCAGTCCATTCCTGCCCTGACACCGTGACCTGTCCGGCTGCCCGCAAATTGTCTATCTGCGCTGTCACGATAGCCTGCTTGCCGATCAGACTTTCCGCATTGGTCTTTACCCGGTCTTTATTGAAGTATTTCATTGCGATCGGTCTGGTAAACAGAATCAACACCAATGAAACCACGATAAAGATAATCATTTGCGGGATAAACGGCATACCAAAGCCGGCACAGATTCCACAGATCAGTGCTGCGGCCGCAAACCAGATGGTAGTCAGCCCCATGGTTGCGATCTCCGCTAAAATCAGGACGAGCATAAGTACAAGCCAGAAAATTGTCATGTCCATCGTTTTCTCTCCCCTTTCTCAGCTTTTCTTTCATTCTACTATATTTCCAGTTTAGACGCAATGAGAAAAAAGAGAGGGAAACTCCCTCTCTTTCCTTTACCAGAATACATGTGCCCCTATCACTACACCATCGTGATTACCGGCCCGTTTAAAATGCGTAGCCGTTCCTACATTCGTCTCCCCTGCAATGGCTCTTGCCGCAGCATCCAGACAGGACTGCTTCACACCCTTTTCATATACCTTCGCCACATTGCCATTGAGTGCCGGAGGAAATTGCCCGGATGCAAAAAGCACGCCGGATATGGTGTTGGGGTAACCGGAGCTTCTTACCCGGTTCATTACCACAGCCCCTACAGCCAGCATTCCTTCCGCACTTTGATTTCCCGCTTCACATTGGATCAATGCACCCAACAACCGGGTCTCATCCTGGGACGCCATCACTGCCCCCTGCATAGCGGTAAGCTTTGCCTTCTCCTCTGCAGCCTTTTTCTCCCGCTCCTTCACAGCCTCCATGGTTTCTCCACTGTCAATGTGGAATTCCGTTGTAACATATTCTGTGGATACATAGCCATCCTTGCCTTCGTAATCCACACAAATCCAGTTTTCGTCCACCACTTCGATTACATCCAGTTCATCCTCAGCCTTCAGCAATCCGTATACACCACTGTCCAGACTGGGGCTTTTCCGCACACGCAAAGAGTCGGTCTCAATATTCACAATGAGGTTTCCTACCTCATTGGCCAGTGCTTCTGCCTCCTCATCAAAAATAAGATAATCGTCCTTTGCCCAGCCCACAAGATCACCGGACTGCAGCTTGGTCCATCCGTCCTTCCTCTCCAGAATCGTACCGCCGCAATCCTTGTACAGATACCCTACCTTTTCGGAAGTCTCATCCGCTTCTGCACGGACATTCAGTGTATTATTTACATTCGCCATAACCAGCGTGGAAGCTTCTTTTTTCTCTTCTTCCTTTTTTTGCCGGTCTTTCTTCGCCTGTCCAATATGACTGTGCAGCTGTGTATCGGATGGGTTTACATAATATGCAACTCCCACTCCGTTTCCTTCTTCACCAGTCGCCGTATTCCCGTCTGCCTGCACGGTTATCCCCGCAAGAGAAATCACCAGCAGTCCGATGCACCATAGCAGCCGTCCTTTCAAGTCACGCATCCTTATTGATACCTCGCATTTAAGTATTACAAAAATGTTAAATATATTACAGATTCGATCATAACAAAAACCTCTGAAATTGTCAAGTTTTCCCAATTATCAGAGGTTTTTCACATGCCTTTTTGTTTAATTTTTGTAACATAACCACAACATCTAGTGGTTATAGGGATTTCGATTTCGCAATGCACGCTTCCATGGCATCCATAACCGCTGCCCGGAATCCCTTTTCTTCCAATACTTTGACTGCCTGTATCGTGGTTCCTCCCGGAGAACAAACCATATCCTTCAACTCCCCGGGATGCTTTCCGGTCTCTAACACCATCTTCGCACTGCCAAGCACCGCCTGTGCTGCGAACTCATAGGCCTGGCTTCTGGGCATCCCTGCTGCCACTGCTCCGTCTGCCATGGCTTCGATAAACAGAAATACATACGCCGGGGAACTTCCGCTGACTCCGACTACTGCATCAATAAGACGCTCCGGTATCTCACTGGCTTTTCCCATACCCGTCAACAAATCCATTGCCTGTTTCATCTCTTCGTCAGATACCCGGGCATTGCGGCTGACACTGGTGATTCCCTCCCCCACCAGGGCAGGTACATTAGGCATACAGCGCACCAGTTTTAAGGATCTGCCAAACTGTGTCTCTATATAATCCATGGTCTTACCCGCAGCAATACTGATAATCAGTGCATCGGCATTGACTTCGTCCTTAATCTGGGAGATTACCTCCGGAAAAAACTGCGGCTTCACCGCCAGTACCAGAATATCTGCCGTCTGAGCCACGGCACAGTTATCCGTCGTGGTCTCTATGCCAAACCGGTCTGCTATTCTTTTTGCAGTTTCTTCGGTCTTGCAGGAGCCAATGATTTCTCCCGGTGTTACCACGTTCTTTTGCAGCATGCCACCGATCATCGCGGATGCCATGTTCCCCAATCCAATAAATCCAATCATGACCTTTCTCCTTTTCTAACGTCTCTGACGGTTTGCCTCATACATCAGAATGGATGTTGCAACAGCGGCATTCAATGATTCCAGTTTTCCCTTCATGGGAATTTTCAGATAAACATCTGCCTGCTCTGCTGTCTCGGTTTGCAAGCCGTTTCCTTCATTTCCGATCAGGAATGCCGTTCCCTTCCGGAAATCAAAAGAATCATAATATTTCGTCCCCTTTAAATGGGCAGCATAACTGGTAATCCCTGCTTCCGTCAATGTGGCAAGTACCTGTTTTAAATCCTCTGCATAGACAAAGGGTACCCGATAAACAGAGCCCATCGTAGCACGGATTGTTTTGGGATTATACAGGTCCACCGTGTCCTTACTCATGATCACGCCGGTGATACCCGCCCCTTCTCCGGTTCGCAGAATCGTTCCGAGATTTCCCGGATCCTGCAGATCTTCCAATACTACAAGGAGCGGATTTTTCTTTGTAATAAGCTGCTCCAATGTATAATGCTTTTGTTTGAGGACACACACAATTCCCTGGGGAGTCTGGGTGTCTGCTATCTTTCGCAGCACTTCATCCGTCACCAGAAAGACAGGAAGCCGACCCTCGGCATCCAATTCCCGAAGCCTTTTTTTCAACTGTGCATCCAGTTCTGCGCCTTCCTCTGTCTCCAGCCTCTCCCACAGAGAATCCGCCACAAAAATCTCTTGCAGCTCCGCCTCCGGTGCCTCGAGAAACATCTTCCGCCCTTCTACCAGATAGACATCCGCTTTCCGTCGCTCTCTCGCCTTGGCAGACCAAAGCGCTGCTTCCTTGATTCTGTTATTGGACAGACTTGTAATCCGTTCCATAGCACGCTCCTATTAAAAATAGGGGCCTGCCACCTGCGGTCAAGCCCCTTTGCTTATACTTCCGTCTTTTATATAGAAAGAATTTTTGCTACCTGATACTGGTATTCATCAATACCCTTCTGCATAGCTAATGCTTCCTCAATATCAAAATCCACAATTTCACCATGCTGATGTGCTACGACACGGTTGGATTTACCTGCACACAGAATATCTGCTGCATAAGCACCCATCATGGATGCATAATAACGATCCTTACAGGTGGGTGCGCCACCACGCTGCATGTAGCCCAGAATCGTTGCTCTGGTCTCGATACCGGTTGCAGCTTCGATTCTCTTTGCCATGGAAGTGGAATGTCCGATTCCTTCTGCATTGATGATCAGGTGATGTGTCTTACCACGCTTACGGGAAGCAATAATATTGTCAATTAATGCCTGCTCATTGTAATCGTATTTCTCCGGAAGAAGAATATCCTCTGCTCCGTTTGCCACGCCACAGTACAAAGCAATGTATCCTGCATTACGACCCATAACCTCAACAATAGAACATCTCTCATGAGAGGAAGATGTATCACGAATCTTATCGATGGCTTCCATTGCTGTATTGATTGCCGTATCAAAACCGATGGTATAATCGGTGCAGGCGATATCCAGATCGATGGTGCCGGGCAGACCAATGGTGTTAATACCGTTCTGTGCCAATTTCTCTGCGCCACGATAGGAACCGTCACCGCCAATGATAACGATGCCGTCAATGCCATGCTTTCTGCAGATGTCTGCTGCCTTTTTCTGTCCCTCCGGTGTGCACATCTCCACACAACGTGCAGTTCCAAGAATGGTACCTCCGCGCTGGATAATATCCGAAACGGAAGATTTCTCCATATCTATAATTTCTTCATCCAGAAGACCCTGATAGCCTCTTCTGATTCCTTTTACATTTACACCGTTACCGATCGCTTTTCTGACAACAGCACGGATTGCTGCGTTCATTCCCGGTGCATCGCCGCCACTGGTGAGGACGCCGATGGTTTTAATCTCTTTCGACATACGTTGCTACCTCCTGCTTTGAACACATTTTATTCCATTTTCGTCGAATTTACAATAGTATTGATAAAATTTCGTCAGACCACTTTGACATTTTCTTCGCCTAACAGCGCTGTCAAGGCTTCCACCAACGCCTGGTCTGCATTCACATTCCGATTCGGAGGAAGCTTCTTCATCTTTCTGGTATCCGACAGATAAATCACAATCTGATCCTTTCCTTCACTATCCTGCAGAATGGAAGTGGTCTGGGACTCCTTCGCCATATACGCCTCCAGATTGGGGAATTTCAACCATAGAGTCTTCGGAATTTCTGAAAATGCCGTAATCAGCTCACAGATCAGTTTGGCATCCTTATCCTCCTCTGCAGAAACTCTTCCTTTGATAAAGACCTTCTCATCTTCCATGATCTTATCCGCATTTTTCTCGTAGTCCCTGGGGAATACAATGACCTCCACGGAGCCTGCCACATCTTCCAGCGTGACAAATGCCATGATTTTATCGTTCTTGGTATACTTGATCTTTTTGTCGGTGATCATACCGCCAATGGTAACGCTTGCCCCATCGGTAAGATGACAGCTTCCTATCTCCTCATCCAGCATAAAATCCGAAGTCTTTGCTGTGGTATGTTTGCGCCATAGTTCTACATATTCCTCCATAGGATGACCACTGACATAGATGCCAAGTACTTCTTTTTCAAAAGCCAGCATCATCTCCCTGGAGTAGGGTGCTACCTGGGGCAGTTTCACATCAAAATCTTCTTTCTGCTCTTCGCTTACAATATCAAACAAGGACATCTGTCCTGCCATATTATTTTTCTTGTCGCTTAAAATTCCATCCACAATCTGGATGTATACACTCATGAACTGTTTGCGGATCAACGCCGCATCCACTTCCTGTGTTCCGCTTTCCATACGTCCCAAAGAATCCAGGGCACCTGCCTTGATGAAATTCTCAATGGCTCGCTTGTTCATATCCCTGTCTGCCATACGGGTGATAAAATCCTTCAGATTGGTAAAGGGACCACGTTCCTTTCTTTCCTCCAAAAGGCCATCAATAACCGGTCGTCCCACACTCTTAATGGCGGTGAGGGCATAGCGGATACTGTTGCCGGATACCGAGAACCCTGCTTCTCCCTCGTTGATATCCGGTGGCAGAATCTGGATTCCCATATTACGGCAGGTAAGAATATACTCAGATACCTTACCGGAATTATCAATCACGGAAGTAAGCAATGCCGCCATATACTCCACCGGATGATAATATTTCAAATACGCTGTCTGGTAAGAAACCACGGCATAGCATGCCGCATGGGATTTATTAAAGGCGTATTTGGCAAAATCCATCATGGTGTCATAAATATGGCTGGCTACCTCTGCCGGAATTCCTTTTGCCACACAGCCGGGTACGTGTTCTTCTTCATTGCCGTACACGAAATTCTTACGTTCCTGCTCCATGACATACTGTTTTTTCTTACTCATGGCACGGCGAACCAGGTCCGCACGGCCCATAGTATAGCCGCCCAGCTTCTGCACGATCTGCATAACCTGTTCCTGATACACGATACATCCATAGGTGGGGGACAGGATTTCCTCCAGTTCCGGACAATCGTAGGTGATGGAAGCCGCATCGTCCTTTCCCTTAATATATTTGGGAATGAAATCCATCGGTCCCGGACGGTAAAGAGAAATTCCTGCAATGAGATCCTCCAGATTCTGGGGTTTCAGTTCCTTCATGAAACTCTTCATACCGCCACTCTCTAACTGGAACACACCATCGGTTCTTCCTGTGCCCAATGAGTTTAGTACCGCCTTATCATCATAATCAATGGCATCGATATCGATTTTTTCACCGGTGGATTTTTCTACCAGTTTCACAGCATTCTGGATAACCGTCAGTGTACGTAACCCCAGAAAATCCATCTTCAACAGTCCCAGTTCCTCGATGGTGGTCATGGTAAACTGGGTGGTAATGGAGCCGTCCGATCCTCTGGACAAAGGTACAAATTCATCGGCAGGCTTCTGACAGATAACCACCCCTGCTGCATGCATGGAAGTATTGCGGGGCAGCCCCTCCAGTCGTTTGCTCATGTCGATCAGTTCGTGTACCTGGGCATCACTCTCATAAAGTTTTCGCAGTTCAGGGTTAATTTCCAGTGCCCTGTTGAGTGTGATATTTAATTCGTTGGGAATCATCTTGGCAATAGAATCCGCAAGGCTATAGGGCAGATCCATAACCCTTGCCACATCCCGGATGACACCCTTGGCTGCCAGTGTACCAAAGGTTACGATCTGTACCACGCAGTCTGCGCCGTACTTTTCTTTTACATAATCAATGACTTCCTGTCTCCGTTCAAAACAGAAATCCACATCAATATCCGGCATGGATACACGTTCCGGATTCAGGAAACGTTCAAAGAGGAGACTATAGCGGATGGGATCAATATTGGTAATCTTCAGGCAATAGGAAACGATGCTTCCCGCTGCGGAACCTCGTCCCGGTCCTACGGCGATGCCATGCTCCCTGCAGTAATTGATGTAGTCCCATACGATGAGGAAATAGTCGACATAACCCATTTTCTGAATGACACCCAGTTCATATTCCATCCGGTTATGAAGGGTTCCGTCATCCTCCGGGTAACGCTCTTTCAGACCATCCTCACATAATTTATTCAAATAAGTCCAGGAATCGTAGCCTTCCGGTACTTCAAAGTGCGGCACCTTGGTCACGCCAAACTCAATCTCCACGTGACAACGATCTGCGATTCGCTGGGTATTCTCCACTGCCTCCCAGGCATAAGGAAACAGTGCCTTCATCTCTTCTTCGCTCTTTACATAATACTGCCCGCCTTCATAACGCATCCGGTTTTCATCGGAAAGCTTCTTTCCGGTCTGCAGGCACAACAGAATATCATGGGGAGCCTCATCCTCCCGGTATGTATAATGGACATCGTTGGTGGCAACCAGTTCAATGCCCAGTTCCTTGCTCATCTGCATCAAGGCCGTGTTGACCGTCTTCTGCTCCGGAATGCCATGATCCTGCAGTTCCAGGAAAAAGTTTCCCTTCCCGAAACATTCCTGGTATTTCAGTGCAGTTTTCTTTGCCTCATCATAAAGTCCCTTTACAATATAACGCTGTACCTCTCCTGCCAGACAGGCAGACAAGGCAATGATTCCTTCATGGTACCGGTTCAAAACTTCCATATCTACACGGGGTTTATAGTAATATCCTTCCGTAAAGCCACGGCTTACAATTTTTACCAGATTTTCATAGCCTTTGTTATTTTCCGCCAGAAGTACCAGATGATAGTAGCGATCCTCCCCGCCGGTTACTTCCTTGTCAAAACGGGAATTGGGTGCCACATAAACCTCACACCCCAGAATGGGATTGATTCCTGCAGCCTTGGCCTCTTTATAGAAATCAATAACACCGTACATAACACCATGGTCGGTGATGGCACCGGCCGTCATGCCCAGTTCCTTAATACGTTTTACATATTCTTTGATTTTGTTGGCTCCGTCCAGGAGACTGTACTCCGTATGGACATGTAAATGGGTAAATGCCATGGTTTCTTTCCTCTGTGTAATAAATTAACGGATTTATTATACCAAAAAAAGAACCGCCTTGCGACGGTTCTTTCCGAAAATTTCTTGATATTCTTATTCCCTTATCTTTCTTATAAGTACTTCTTCAAGTCGTCAACCTTATCCAGCTTCTCCCAGGGAAGGTCAAGGTCGTTGCGTCCGAAATGACCGTAAGCAGCGGTCTGCTTGTAGATAGGGCGGCGAAGATCTAACATCTTGATGATTCCCGCCGGGCGAAGATCGAAGTTCTTGCGAACGATATCCACTAACTTCTCATCCGAAATCTTTCCGGTTCCAAAAGTGTCTACCAGAATAGAGGTGGGCTGTGCTACGCCGATGGCATAAGACAGCTGAATCTCACATTTCTCTGCCAGGCCTGCTGCTACGATATTCTTTGCAACATAACGTGCTGCATAAGCCGCAGAACGATCCACTTTGGTGCAGTCCTTACCAGAAAACGCTCCGCCGCCGTGACGAGCATATCCACCGTAGGTATCTACGATAATCTTACGTCCGGTGAGACCGGCATCACCGTGCGGTCCGCCGATTACGAAACGTCCGGTAGGGTTAATAAAGAATTTGGTATTCTCATCCACCAGTTCTTTCGGCAGGATCGGCTCGAACACATATTTTTTGATATCTGCATGGATCTGCTCCTGGGTTACATCATCATCATGCTGGGTGGAGCAAACCACTGCTTCCAGACGGAAGGGTTTTCCGTTTTCATCGTACTCGACGGACACCTGGGTCTTTCCATCGGGTCTTAAATATTTCAGAGTTCCATTCTTACGCACATCCGTAAGCTGCTTTGCCAGACGATGTGCCAGAGAGATGGGATAAGGCATATACTCATCTGTTTCATTGGTCGCATAACCAAACATCATACCCTGATCGCCGGCACCGATAGCTTCGATCTGCTCATCGCTCATCTTGGATTCTCTTGCCTCAAGCGCCTTATCCACGCCCATGGCAATATCGGGGGACTGCTTATCCAGTGCAACCATAACTGCACAGGTATGACCATCAAATCCGGTCTTTGCATCATCGTAACCGATCTCATTGACTGTCTCACGGACAATTGCGGGGATATCTAAGTTCGCCTTCGTGGTAATCTCACCGGTTACCAGCACGAAACCGGTACAGCTTGCGGTCTCACATGCCACGCGGCTCATGGGATCCTGTGCCATGCAGGCATCCAGGATTGCATCAGAAACTGCGTCACAGACTTTGTCGGGATGTCCCTCAGTCACAGACTCGGAAGTAAATAATCTTTTTTCCATTTCTATTCTCCTTTTGTATTTGTAATTGATAACCTCTACTGGAACAAAAAAATCCACTTATCATTCAATAAGCGGACTTGAAATCTTACTCTGTTCAAATCCTCTTATTGTTCGACGTTTCTCTGCTCTCGCAGTAAATTCGCTCAGGTTGGCACCTTCCTCCAGGGGGGTTGCCGTGGCTTCACAGATCCTATGTATCTCCACCACTCTGAATAAGAGAGTTATCGTTTGTAATGTACACCAGGCAGTTTTACTTGTCAATATACAAATACTGCAAAGTGTCTAACCAATTTTTAATTTGAATTTTTGAAAATCGTGCTCGCTGTTCACACGTTCAATCTGTGCTCCCAGAGACTGTAATTTCAAGGGAAAATCTTCATATCCACGCTCAATGTACTGGATTTCTTCCACAGTGGAAAACCCTTCTGCTGCCAGGGCTGCAATAACCAAAGCAGCTCCTGCTCTGAGATCCGGTGCACTTAAAGCAGCTCCGGTGTACTTGTTCACCCCATCAATGATAGCTGTGTTGCCTTCTACTTTAATGCTGGCTCCCATACGTGTCAATTCATCCACATATTTAAACCGGTTTTCAAAAATGCTTTCCGTTACGATGCTGGTTCCCTTACATAATCCAAGGGTCACAGCGATCTGAGGCTGCATATCCGTAGGAAATCCGGGATACGGCAATGTCTTTACATGGGTGTGATCCAGTCTGCGGGTAGCAACCACACGAACTGCATCATCCGACTCCTGTACCTGACAACCGATCTCAATCAGCTTCGCACTGATGGACTCCAGATGTTTCGGAATGACATTCTTGACTGTCACATCCCCACAGGTTGCTGCAGCAGCAAACATAAATGTACCTGCCTCGATCTGATCCGGAATGATGGCATAATTGGTACCGTGCAGCTTCTGTACGCCACGGATACGAATCACATCGGTACCGGCGCCCTTGATATTCGCACCCATGCTGTTTAAAAAGTTAGCAAGGTCTACCACATGTGGCTCTTTCGCTGCATTTTCCAAAATCGTCTGACCTTCTGCCATCACAGCTGCCATCATGACATTGATGGTGGCACCTACAGACACCACATCCAGATAGATATGATTTCCGATCAGCCGATCTGCCTCTGCAATAATATGTCCGTGTTCAATACGCACACCGGCTCCCAAAGCCCGAAAGCCCTTAATGTGCTGGTCGATGGGACGGCTTCCGATATTGCAGCCACCGGGAAGCGTTACATCTGCCTGTTTGTATTTTCCGAGTAATGCACCTAACAGATAGTAGGATGCACGAATCTTTTTAATAAAATCATCTTCAATAACAAGATTGTGGATATTGGCTCCGTTGATTTTGACCGTATGACGGTCTACCCGTTCAATCAGAGCCCCAATGCTCTCCATCGCCTGCAACAGCACGTTGGTATCACGTACATCCGGCATGTTTTCTATTGTAACCGTATCGTCCGTCATGACTGCTGCTGCCAGAATCGCTAAGGCTGCGTTCTTGGCACCGCCGATCTCTACCTCACCGACTAACGGATTGCCGCCTTTGATTGCGTATTGTTCCATAATATATCTATGCCTCTATATCAATCTATACAAAATTAAGAAAAAATTCAAAAATCACCATCGCTACATTATAGCATATTTTTCTCATTTGTAAATAGCCTGCTGTATCCCCTAGTAGTTCAGGTATTTCAGGGGATTAACCTGTACACCACCAATCAGCATCTCAAAATGAAGATGAGGTCCTGTGCTGACTCCGGTATTTCCACTCAAGGCAATCTTCTGTCCCTGGGAAACAGTCTGTCCCGCGGATACCAGAACTTTACTTAAATGTCCGTAACGCGTCTGTCTGCCATCGGAGTGCTGGATATAAATCACATAGCCGTAGCCACTTCCCCATCCGGCCTTAACAACGGTTCCTGCTGCAGAAGCCATAACCGCTGTGCCTGTAGGTGTTGCATAATCCACACCCTTGTGATAGGTGCTTGCGCCTCGTTTCGGTGCTTTTCTCGGTCCAAACTGGGAAGTAATCCGTCCACCGGACAAAGGTTTCATATAGGTAGGCGGTATTTTGGTTCCCCGCTCCACAATCTTGGCTACCGCCTCCAGTTCCACATTCTCCATGAGAATCTCGGTACTTTCCTCCCGGTCATTCCGATAGGTGACCGTTGCCACTACCTCTCTGTGTCCTGCGGAAGGTTGCTGTAATACTTTGGTCTGGTAGGTATACCAATCGTCATTCGGCACGTAAACAATATCCTCATCGTAATCCTCCGCATAAAAACTCTGTTCGGTACGGACTACGGAGATTCCGGGTTCCTGGATGGTTACCACCAATTCCTCTCCGGCTCGAATGATCGAGTTTTCATTGTCCAAGGTGTCATTCATCTCAATGATTTTGTCAAGAGGAACCCCGGTGGTCAAAGAAATTTCCGACAGAGTATCTCCGGATTTCACCTCATAGGTGGTCTTCACTTCCTGATCGGCACATACCGCATCCACAGCATCCTGGATGGGCGTCAGTTCCGTTCCCGGCTGATAGGCTTCCACCACTTCCACCTTGTCTGCAAAATCCATGGAAATCAGCCCCAGGTCATAATCCTGGAAGTTCTTCTCCGTCACCGGCTCAATCTGTGCCATAGCTTCTGCCATGGACTGACCGGCTCCCGCTTTCTGAAACACATCGGTCTGTTGGATCGACGCGTCGTTCTCTTGCTTCTCTTCGTCACTGTACACCTGTGTGGTCAGAACATTCAGCTCACTGTCGCTATCTGCCGTCAGCTGTACATGAAAGCTTTTTTTCTCATCGTATTTGCCCAGCACGCTGTCCAGAAGCTGTTCCACTTCTCCGGTATTCGCAAGACTGACTGTATAATTACCCACGCGCACCATATAAGAACGCTGCAGGGTTTCTTTATGGTCTTTCTTTAATGTGGTTACAATATGATCCAATACATCGCTTTCTTTGTCCACCTGTCCCCAAATGACCTCTTTGCCCTCTAACCGGGAATCTACCTCCATCAACACCAGTTCTTCTGAGTCAGCTGCAATCTGCTTCCGTGCCTGGATCAGCAGACTCTGGGCGGTCTCTTCATTGGCAATCGTTCCTACCTGCTCTCCATTGACATACATGGTAAACATATTGTCACCCGTATGTTCAAAGGGACAAAAAGTGGGCAGAAAAAAAGCACTGACTGCACTTATAAATAAGGCAGTCTTGATAGATGTGTAACGCACTTTTCTATTATTATGTGTTTTCTCTCTTGTTTTCATACTGTCTCATTGTAACAGTAAACATTCCTCTTGTAAAGGATTCGTGGTATACTGAGAGCATGAAAACCAACGACAATTCCATTATTTTTCATATTGATGTAAACTCAGCCTTCTTAAGCTGGACAGCCCTGGATGAACTGGAAAAAGGTTCCGAAGTGGATCTGCGTACCATCCCCTCCATTATCGGCGGCGACATTCAGAGCCGCCATGGTGTAGTACTGGCCAAATCCATTCCTGCAAAGGCTTACCACATTAAAACCGGGGAACCGGTGATGACTGCTCTTCGCAAATGTCCGGGGCTTACGGTACATAAGCCGGATCATGCCCTTTATGACCGTAGAAGTCACCAGTTGATGGACTATCTACGCTCTGTCTGTCCGGATATTGAACAGGTGAGCATTGATGAATGCTATATGGACTATACTCCCATCTGTCATCAATTTGCTGATCCGGTAACCGCCGCCACCCTGATTAAGGATACGGTGCGGGAACGTTTCGGTTTCACGGTCAATGTTGGCATTTCGGACCGTAAGGTTCTGGCCAAAATGGCCTCCGATTTTGAGAAACCGGATAAGGTTCACACCTTATATTCCCGGGAAATCCGGGAAAAGATGTGGCCTCTGCCCGTTTCCCGTCTTTTTTCCTGTGGCGGTTCCAGTGTGGATACTTTGCGTAAGCTGGAAATTCTGACCATCGGTGATCTGGCAAAGGCTGATGTACATATTTTGGAATTACATTTAAAAAGTCATGGCCGTACATTGTGGGAATTTGCCAACGGAATGGATGCCAGCCGGGTTGCGTCCGTCCGGGAGGATGCCAAGGGCGTGGGAAATTCTTCTACGTTCAGCCAAAATGTAGACACAGAGGAAGCTGCGCGAAAGGAATTGCTTGTCCTCTCTGAATCTGTATGCAGAAGACTTCGCCGGGCCGGTAAAAAAGCATCCATGGTCAGTACCGAAATTAAATACAGTGACTTCCGCACCGCCTCTCACCAGACCACACTGGAACATTCCAGTAACAGTACGGATGTCATCTATAAGACTGCCTGCCGGCTCTTCTCGGAAATTTGGAGTGGCGATCCGGTTCGCCTTCTGGGTGTACGTACCAGCCGTCTGGAGGATGCAGATGCTCCGGAACAATTGGATTTATTTTCCTACATGGAAGAGATGCCCTATCACAAGAAAGAAACTGCCATTCCCTCCCCTGCGCTTTCTGCTGAAAAACAGCGCAAACTGGATCAGGCGTTGGATTCCATTCGGGAGCGTTATGGAACTGCTGCCATCACCCGGGGCTCTTTGTTAGAACAGTGGACTAAAAAATCCGCAATGGAAGATTCCACTGCGGACTGATTCTTTATTTTGCTTTATTCTTTTGTACGGAATAGCCAAACTTTCCAAGCTTCTCTCCCAGCGCGTAATACTCTCCGTGGGAATAGGTCACCAGACCACTGTGGTTCAGCCAGAATTTACCATGTTCGTCCATGTACTTGTCATCCACGGTCACACCCAGGATCCTGGCAAGAAAGATTTCATGCGTGCCCAACAGTTCGGATTTGACCACTTTGCATTCCAGATTCACCGGGCTTTCTGCAATCCCCGGAGCACTGATATAGGTAGATTTCAATCTGGTCAATTTCATCTCTTTAAATTTGTCCACATCCCTGCCGGATTTCACGCCGCAATAATCCGTGGCAAATACCAGATCCTTTGTCACCAGATTTACCACAAACTCCCCCGTCTCCTTAATCATCGAATAGGAATAGCGCTCCGGGCGGACGGAAATGGAAAGCATCGCCGGATCCGAACAGACGGTTCCTGCCCAGGCTACTGTGATGATGTCATCCTGTCCTTCGGAGTTCATGCAGCTGACCATGACCACGGGAACAGGATACAACATATTGCCGGGTTTCCAAAGTTGCTTTGCCATGCTGTCACCTCATTATCCCTGTCTTTTAGAAAAGTTTAAAATTAAGCATCTGTAAAATCTGTAATACCAAGGTTCCGGTTGCTGCCACAAAAGCAAGCACAGAAAAAATCAAAGCCGCTGTGGTCTTTCCTGCGATTTTCCCTGTGGAAGTTCTCACCAGTTCTTCGACCTGTGCCGTCTGCTTCTCATTTTCTTCCACAATGGATGCCTGTACGTTGCGATACACCTTGACATCTTCACGGTGCGTGAAGTCATCGGATTGACGGAACATCTCTGCCATTTCTTCCTTATTGGGAAGCTGAGGCGCATTTTCTTCCATCTTTTGCACAAGATCATTCATCTGCTGCACGGAGGAATCCATTTTTCCGATGGAATCATCCATCTTTTCCACAGAGCCATCCATTTTCTCCATGGTATCCTCCATTTTTTCCAGCATTGCATTTAACCCGGTCTTCATCTCTGCAGACAGTTCCGCACTCTTTGCATTGCAGTTCTGCATATCCTGCAGACCTGCCTCATAGCGGTCTACCTGCGTCTGCAGTTCCTCCATGCGAGCCGTGTCTGCCTCGGAATTTGCCTTAATCATTTCCTGTGCATTCACACGCTGCGCCAGCTTATCCATAAATATATCCATGCTCTTTTATCCTTTCCATATCAGCCAATACTATGCCTTCACTTATTCTGTCATTTTTCCTGTTTTTTGTCAATGCAATCCAATAGGTTGCCCGATTGGCTCCCTTTCTCTTTGTGCATTATGTATAAATATGCCTTTTATTCGTTTTTCTGTTTTGGTATAGTTAACCATAGTTTTACATCTTGTTCATAATTTGTTCATAAATAATTGCTATACTAAAAATCAGTTCAAGGGAAACAAGATAAATTTTTTCATAATAGCCCAGGTGCTGCAAGGTGCCTGGGCACTCCTCATTTCAGGGAAACATGCACTGTCAGGCACGCCTTAATAAAAAGAGTCGCAAGCGACTCTTTTTTTACTTTCGGTAATTCTGTACTTCCTCATTTAAGGATAGCATTCTGGCATCCAGATCCGAAACCAGTCTGGCACATTCTACCAGTTCCTTTTTCAAATACTCCGGTGCATCCCCTTCAAATTTATAATTGATTTTATGCTCCAGACTCGCCCAGAAATCCATGGCAACCGTTCGGATCTGAATTTCCACCTTCACATCCACAATACGGTCGGACAAATAAACCGGAACTGTCACAATCATATGGAAGCTCTTATATCCACTGGGCTTCGGGTTGGCTATGTAATCCTTAACGGATACCAGCGTTACATCCTGCTGGTTGGCAATCATCTTCGCCAGCTTATAGATATCGGAAGTAAAAGAACAGATCAGGCGGATCCCCGCAATGTCATTCACGTATTTCACCATGTTTTCGATTGTTGCCTCATGACCATCCCCTTTCAGCTTACGCACGATACTCTCCGAAGTTTTGAGACGGGATTTGATATGTTCTATCGGGTTGTATTGATGAACATGCTGAAACTCGTCATTCAAAATCTCCAGTTTGGTCTCGATCTGCTTCAACGCAGAGGAGTATACCAGAATGACTTCATTCCAGTTATCTACTTCATTATCACGACTCGGTACAAATTCCATAAAATAATTTCCTTTCATTTCCCTTATATTAATCAGTATAGCACAAATTTCCCATGCGCGCACAAGTACCTTGTTTTTCCCTTTACATACTGTTATAATGATTCACGTTCTTACACAGCAAAACCGCAAGTGTTTACGGCTGTATGAATGATAATTATACTATTTTCAGTGAGGTAGGCTTTATGTTTCGTATGTGGGGAAAAATCTGGAAAAACAATCATCTGTTGAAGGATACGGTAATCTGCGATGAAACAGAAGATACCCGTACCCACAAAATTTTCCATGCCCTCACCCAGATCTGCCTGGAATTCAATCTGGCTGAGCCCCAATGGCTGGATAGTAACATCCGGGACTTTAAGCGCTATCGCAAGACGCGCTTTACCCAGGACAGCTTTGTGGAAGAAATTGATTTCGACTACCTGGAAATTCACATTATCGAAGAAACCTGAGGTTTCAACCACGTTATCCCTTTCGAAATCGAAGTTTCCCAGTCATTAAAAAGGACACCGGCTTCATGGTCGGTGTCCTTGTCTTTCGTCTCTGAACTAATCTACTCTGTTGTAGTTGATCAGACATCCTTTCAGGATGATCTGCCGTTCTTCATCGGTAAGCTCCCCTAAAGTCAAGGTAAACTCTACCAATTTATCGTTCTCTGTATCAACGGTATATGCCTTCATGCTATCCCATTTCTCTTCCACAGCCTTACGAATCTGGGGAATGAACAGGTAATCCTTATTTTTGAAAGGAAGGTCGCCTGCAGGAATTACAAAGGGAAGCATACCCCAGTTAATCAGGTTGGAGCGATAGCGCTTGGTTGCATACTCATTGGCGATGTTTGCCCAGCCGCCTAATACTTTCTGGCAGGAGGCTGCCTGCTCACGGGCAGAACCGTCACCGGGTTTCACAGCAAAAATTGTGGAACCAAATCCGGTATTGGCATAATCTGCATCAGCGAAGGTTTTCTTTACGGTATGCATCACCGGTTTCACATCTGCATTTGCCTCGTCAGGATTCTGTCCAGCCATCCGTGCGGTTTCTGCTTTCTGAATTTCCTTTGCCAGTCCTACATAGGCAGGATCTTTCCGGGATAAGGTAAATTCAGCCAATCCCAGAGGATTGGAGCGGTAAGAAGAAGTCTCACCGGAAGGAATCAACTCATCTGTAGTGGTAACCGGGTCATGGATCTCCGATACAACACGGAGTACCAGATTCTCCGGCAGGGCACCCATCTTCGGCCAATCTTTGATATTGGGGCCAAACTGGATTTCCTGGTCGGGGTCTGCCACGCCCTTGGAATCAAAGACACGGTTCTCGTAAATCTTCTGATCAAAATGATACTGGTATACACCGAAATCGCCATCAAACTCTGTCGCAGCGGTAAGCACACCCTGATTAGCTGCAGTCGCCGCAATAGAACGGGCATCCATCAGTGCCACAGAGGAAATCTGGCCATTCTGAAGCTTAGAGCCCTCTCTGTTAGGGAAATTTCTGGTGGAATGCCGGATACTGAAGGCATTGTTGGCAGGGGTGTCACCTGCACCGAAACAAGGTCCGCAGAATGCCGTTTTCATTACCGCACCGGTTTCCATAATGGTCGCTGCACAGCCATTCCGAATCAACTCCATATAAATAGGCATGGAAGCGGGATAAACACTTAAAGTAAATCCACCGTTACCGATATATTTTCCCTTTAAGATATCTGCAGCTGCACAGATATTTTCAAATCCACCGCCTGCGCATCCTGCAATGATTCCCTGATCTACCATGAATTTGCCATCTACTACTTTATCACGGAGTGTGAAGTCCACAGCACCGTCTAAGGATACAGCGGCACGTTTCTCTACGTCTGCCAGGATGTCATCCAGGTTTGCCTTTAACTCCTCAATGGTATAGGTGTTGCTGGGATGGAACGGCATGGCAATCATGGGGCGGATTTTGCTTAAATCAATGGTAATCAATCCGTCATAATAAGCGGTATCGCCGGGCTGTAGCTTCGCGTAATCCTCTTTCCGTCCATGGATCTCATAGAACTCTTCGATCTTCTCATCCGTTTCCCAGATGGAAGATAAACAGGTGGTCTCTGTCGTCATAACATCAATGCCGATTCGGAAATCTGCACTCAGGTTATGTACACCGGGGCCTACGAATTCCATGACTTTATTCTTTACATAGCCGTTACCGAAAACAGCACCGATGATTGCCAGTGCCACATCCTGAGGACCTACGCCCTTCACAGGCTCACCGGTAAGATAAACGGCTACCACACCGGGCATGTTGATATCATAGGTCTGGGACAGGAGCTGCTTTACCAATTCCGGTCCACCCTCGCCCATTGCCATGGTTCCCAGTGCACCGTAACGGGTGTGGGAATCGGAGCCCAGAATCATTTTACCGCCGCCTGCCAGCATTTCTCTGGCAAACTGATGGATAACTGCCTGGTGAGGGGGTACATAGACACCACCGTATTTCTTTGCACAGGTCAGACCAAACATGTGGTCATCCTCGTTAATCGTACCACCCACCGCACATAAGGAGTTATGGCAGTTGGTAAGTACATAAGGAATGGGGAATTTCGTCAATCCCGATGCACGGGCAGTCTGAATGATACCTACGAAGGTAATATCATGGGAAGTCAGCTTGTCGAATTTAATCTTAAGCTTCTCCATATTGCCGGAGGTATTGTGATCCTTTAAAATATTGTAAGCGATTGTGTTTTTACGAGCCTGTTCCTGGTCTAACCCCAACGCTTTTACCTGCGCGGGGTCAGTCACCAGTTCCGTACCGTGGAGCAGATATGCTCCACCGTCTGCTAACTGTATCATGTCCATATCTCCTGTTCTGTGGCGTGGTTTGATGTAACTTATTTTCTGCCTAATTTCTTTACCGGCTCATCCTTGGGAAGAACCACTTTATCCAGATGCCAGATGTCATCCACATATTCCTGGATGGTACGGTCAGAGGTAAACTTACCGCTGTGTGCCACATTCAGGATAGCGCTCTTAGCCCATGCCTTTTCATCACGGTAGCGGGCTTCCACCTGCTCCTGCGCCTGTGCGTAGGAACGGAAATCCTTGAGGATAAAGTAACGATCCGGTTTATCGGTACTTAACGTATTCAGCAGAGAATTGTACAAATCGCGGAAACGCTCGGTGTCATCCGGGGAATAGGTTCCGTTAATCAACTGCATCAATACCTGACGGATCTCCGGATCATTGTTAAAGATCTCCATCGGGTCATAACCGCCATGGTTCTCGTAATTGATAACCTCATCGGAGGAAAGTCCGAAAATAAAGGCATTCTCTCTGCCGACCTCTTCTACAATCTCTACATTGGCACCGTCCATGGTTCCCAGCGTCAGCGCACCATTTAACATAAATTTCATGTTACCGGTACCGGAAGCCTCTTTACTTGCGGTGGAAATCTGCTCGGACACATCTGCTGCCGCAAAAATCCACTCCGCATTGGATACACGGTAATCCTCGATAAATACTACCTTAATCTTGCCGTTGATGGATTCGTCATTGTTGACCACATCCGCTACGGAGTTAATCAGCTTTATGGTCAGTTTGGCAGTCCGGTATCCGGCTGCTGCCTTTGCACCGAAAATAAAGGTACGAGGATAAAAATCCATATCGGGATGTTCTTTGATCTTATTATAAAGGTACATCACATGAAGAATATTCAAAAGCTGTCTCTTATATTCATGGAGACGTTTTACCTGTACATCAAAGATGGAACGAGGATCAACCTCGATGCCGTTATGTTCCAGAATGTATTTCGCCAGACGAACCTTATTCTGGTACTTGATGTTCATAAATTCCTGCTGTGCCTTCTCATCCTCGGCATAAACTGCCAGCTTGGAAATCTTCGGCAGATCGGTAATCCAGTCGGAGCCCACATGGTCGGTAACCCAGGCTGCCAATAACGGATTTCCGTGAAGCAGGAAACGACGCTGGGTGATACCGTTGGTCTTGTTGTTGAATTTCTCCGGCATCATCTCGTAGAAATCTTTTAATTCCTGATGTTTCAGAATCTCTGTATGGAGCTTTGCCACACCGTTGACAGAAAAACCCGCAACGATTGCCAGATGTGCCATTTTTACCTGACCATCGTAGATAATTGCCATCTTACGGATTTTTTCCTGTACGTTGCCGTTGTCACGGTATTTGTTTTCAATCTCCAGAACGAAACGGCGGTTAATCTCCTCAATGATCTGATAAACTCTGGGAAGGAGTCTGGAAAACAGCTCGATGGGCCATTTCTCCAGTGCCTCTGCCATGATGGTATGGTTGGTGTAAGCACAGGTCTTGGTGGTCACTGCCCACGCCTCATCCCAGGTCAGATAATACTCATCCATGAGAATACGCATCAATTCTGCAATGGCTACGGTAGGATGGGTATCATTTAACTGGAATACATTCTTCTCGTAGAATTTACGGACATCATCATGGTTCTTCATGTATTTCTCTATCGCACACTGTACGGATGCTGAGATAAAGAAATACTGCTGTTTCAGACGAAGTTCTTTTCCGGCATAGTGGTTATCATTGGGGTAAAGCACCTCAGTAATATTTTTTGCCAGGTTCTCCTGCTCTACTGCCTTGCGGTAATCACCCTTATCAAAGGAATCCAGTTCAAAGCAGTTGACCGGCTCTGCATCGAAAATACGCAGGGTATTGACGATGCCGTTGCCATAACCGATCACAGGTAAATCATAGGGGACGGCACGGACGGACTGGTAGCCCTCCTGTACATAGTAGTTTCTGCCGGTTTCATCAGTGCGGACAGTGACATAGCCGCCAAATTTTACCTCTTTGGCATATTCCGGTCTGCGCAATTCAAAGGGATTCCCATCTTTTAACCAGTTATCCGGTACTTCTACCTGATAACCGTCACGGATTTCCTGTTTAAACATACCATAGTGATAGCGGATTCCGCAGCCGTACGCAGGATAGCCCAGGGTTGCCAGGGAATCCAGGAAACATGCTGCCAGACGTCCCAGTCCACCGTTACCTAATGCAGCATCCGGCTCCTGGTCTTCAATGGCATTGATGTCAAAGCCCAGTTCTTCCAGGACTTCCTTTACGCCCTCATACGCCTGTAAGTTAATCAGGTTATTACCCAGCGCACGCCCCATCAGGAACTCCATGGACATATAGTAAACTCGCTTGGCGTCCTGTTTCTCATATTCCTTCTGGGTTTTCATCCAGTAATCAATAATCTGGTCTTTAATCGCATAGGCAGTCGCCTGGAAAATCTCCTGGCGGGTTGCCTCATCCAGTGTTTTACGATATAAAGTTTTAATGTTATAAAGAACACTTCTACGGAATAACTCTTTGTCAAAATTTAAATGGTTTTTCACGTAACTCTCCTTATCCTTTCTGCTCTGCGTTGCAAAATCTGTAACCAAAATCTTACTTATTATACACCCGCTCTACACCGATTGTCACGTTTTCTCCATTGATGTTCCACTCTTTGGTGTTTGCCAGTTCCTGATTCTTCACAATTTCTTCTGCCAGAACCTTGTCTGCAATGGTTTTTTCATTGCGTGCAGCGATTTCAGACAGTTTATCATTTCCGTTCAGTGCTACACGGATATGATCCATTACCTCAAAGCCGGAATCCTTTCGCATGGTCTGAATCTTGGAAATCAGTTCCAGTACATAGCCTTCCTCCACCAGTTCCTCGGTGAGGTTGGTATCCAGTACCACGGTCATGGTGTTATCTGCCTCTGCCACATAACCGGGTTTCTGGGCGATGTCAATGAGCAAATCCTCTTTGGTCAGTTCTACATTTACACCGTCCACATCAAATTTAAGGGTGCCTTCTGTATTTAACTGATCCATAGCCGCATTACCGTCCAGGGTTGCCAGGGTCTTCTGGATACCGCCCAGCTGCTTGCCGTATTTGGGACCTACGGTACGAAGCTGGGGTTTGAAGGTGTAGCTGGTGAATTCCCGCACATCGTCGGTAAATACCAGTTTCTTCACATTCACCTCATCACGGATGATGTCCTCGTAGAACGCAGGCAGTTCATCCACGCCCTTGATAAACATAGTTCCCAAAGGCTGACGGATCTTGATGTTGGCGGTATTTCTTGCCGCATGCCCCATACCTTTTACTTTCAGGACGATTTCCATGTTCTGCTCTAACTCTTCATTGATATAAGCCTCGTTGGCAACCGGGAAATCACACAAGTGAATACTTTCCGGTGCACTTGCATCAATGCTGCATACCAGATTCTGATAAATTTCCTCAGTCATGAAAGGCACCATGGGCGCTGCACATTTACAGATGGTTACCAGAGCGGTGTATAAGGTCATATAGGCATTGATCTTATCCTGCTCCATGCCCTTGGCCCAGAAACGCTCACGGCAGCGACGCACATACCAGTTACTCATCTCATCCACGAATTCATCCAGTGCTCTGGCTGCCTCCGGAATTGCATAATGATCCAGGTTGTTGTCTACTGTTTTAATTACGGTATTTAACTTGGACAGTAACCACTTATCCATAACCGGCAGTTTGTCATAGTCCAGGGTATATTGGGTTGCGTCAAATTCATCAATATTCGCATACAGTACGAAAAATGCATAGGTATTCCACAAAGTTCCCAGGAATTTACGCTGACCCTCCACAACAGCTTTGTCATGGAAACGGTTGGGCAGCCAGGGAGCGGAGTTGATGTAGAAATACCAACGGATGGCATCGGCTCCGAATTTCTCCAGCGCATCAAAAGGATCCACGGCATTGCCCTTGGATTTACTCATCTTCTGACCTTTTTCATCCTGGACATGTCCCAGCACGATAACATTTTCATAAGGTGCTCTGTTAAACAGTACCGTGGACTCTGCCATCAGGGAATAGAACCAGCCACGGGTCTGGTCCACTGCCTCAGAGATAAACTGTGCCGGGAACTGCTGCTCAAATAAATCTTTATTTTCAAACGGATAATGATGCTGTGCAAAAGGCATGGCACCGGAATCAAACCAACAGTCGATAACCTCCGGTACACGGCGCATGGTTTTGCCACAATCCGGGCAGACAAAGGTTACTTCATCAATGTAAGGGCGGTGCAGCTCCACTTTGGCAGCATCCGGGTTTCCGCTTCTCTCTGCCAGTTCTGCACGGCTTCCGATGGATTCCTGGTGGCCACAGCCTTCACACTCCCAGATATTTAAAGGAGTGCCCCAGTAACGGTTACGGGAAATACCCCAATCCTGGATATTCTCCAGCCAGTTTCCGAAACGTCCTTCACCGATGGACTGGGGAATCCAGTTGACGGTCTTGTTGTTGCGAACCAGATTGTCACGAACCGCGGTCATTTTTACAAACCAGGACTCTCTTGCATAATAGATAAGCGGGGTATCACATCTCCAGCAATGCGGGTATTCATGCTCGAATTTCGGTGCATCAAACAGCTTGCCCTGGGCATCTAAGTCTTTTAAAACCTCCGGGTCTGCTTTTTTTACAAATAAGCCGGCATAAGGGGTTTCCTCGGTAAGCTCACCCTTGCCGTTTACAAACTGTACGAAGGGCAGATCGTACTTCCGTCCTACGTTGGCATCATCTTCACCGAAAGCAGGAGCAATGTGTACGATACCGGTACCATCGGACATGGTAACGTAAGTATCACAGGTTACATAATGACCTTTTTTATGCTGCTTGGCAGCCACATCTGCAGCACACTGGTATAAAGGCTCGTATTCTTTGTATTCCAGATCCTTACCGGTGTAAGTCTCCAGCACTTCATAGGCAGGGGTTCCGTTCTCCTTGTCTGCCAGTTTTCCTAAAACATTGTCAAGCAGTGCCTGCGCCATATAATAGGTATAGCCGTCTGCTGCCTTTACCTTACAATAGGTATCCTCCGGATTTACGCAAAGTGCTACGTTAGAAGGCAGCGTCCAGGGAGTTGTGGTCCATGCCAGGAAATAAGCATCCTCTCCCACTACCTTAAAACGTACGATAGCGGAACGCTCTTTGACTGTTTTGTAACCCTGTGCTACTTCCTGGGAAGAAAGCGGGGTACCGCAGCGAGGGCAGTAAGGCACAATTTTAAAGCCTTTATAGAGTAATTTTTTATTCCAGATTTCCTTTAAAGCCCACCACTCAGACTCAATAAAGTTGTCATCATAGGTAACGTAGGGATTATCCATATCTGCCCAGAAACCAACGGTCTGGGAGAAATCTTCCCACATGCCTTTGTATTTCCAAACGGATTCCTTACATTTTTTGATGAAAGGCTCCATACCGTATTCTTCAATCTGCTCCTTGCCGTTTAAACCCAGAAGTTTCTCTACTTCCAGTTCTACCGGCAGTCCGTGGGTATCCCAGCCTGCCTTACGGGGAACATAATAGCCCTTCATGGTGCGATAACGGGGAATCATATCTTTGATAACACGGGTCAGCACATGACCGATGTGGGGTTTTCCGTTCGCAGTGGGGGGGCCATCATAGAACGTATAGGTAGGTCCCTGTTTACGGGATTCCATAGATTTGCGGAAAATGTCATTTTCTTTCCAGAACTTTCCCACTTCTTTTTCACGATCCACAAAGTTTAAGTCTGTGTTTACTTTCTGGTACATTTACTTTCTCCTTCCTAAAATAAAGAATACAAAAGCGGGAATAACGGTTTTTAATACAAAAAAGCTCTCATCCGTAATAGGACGAGAGCCACCCGCTTCGTTTACCACCTGTTACGCGTACGCTGCACTGAGCAGTTATACCGTTTTCCTGTAACGGGGAAATCCGTCGTTCCCTACTGGTTCTTCCTTCAGGAACGAAGCTCGGAAGTGATATTCTCCTTTCGCTTACTGACACCGGGCTTGCACCATCCCCGGCTCGCTGTGGCGTTTGGCATAAAGGGTACTGTCTTCGTCAACACTTTTCACATAGTCCGATTATAATTCTTCCTATTTTATGTTGTCAACAGCTTTTTTATGCGGTATCATCAGAAACATAACAATCAAATATCCGCAGAAAAATGCGGAAAACAGGGAGAGGGAAATCCAATGGACAGACAAAATCTGACACTACTGACTGATCTTTATGAACTAACCATGATGCAGGGATATTTCCGCAACAAGGCGCAGAACGAAACCGTTATTTTTGATGCATTTTACCGCAACAATCCCGGAGATGGCGGTTATGCCATTGCCTGTGGTCTGGAGCAGGTGATCCGGTATGTACAGGAGCTGCATTTTTCCCCGGAGGATATTGCATATCTGCGCTCTCTCCACATCTTTGATGAGGATTTCCTGGCTTACCTGGCAGACTTTCATTTTTCCGGTGATATCTATGCCATTCCGGAAGGCACTGTAATTTTCCCCAGAGAACCCCTTGTCAAGGTAGTCGCTCCCATCATGGAAGCACAGTTGATGGAAACTGCCATTTTAAATATCATCAATCACCAGAGCCTCATCGCCACGAAGGCGGCAAGGGTCTGCCACGCAGCCAGAGGGGACGGCATCATGGAGTTCGGACTGCGCCGTGCCCAGGGTCCGGATGCCGGAACCTACGGAGCCCGTGCTGCCGTGATTGGCGGCTGTATCGGCACCAGTAACGTGCTTTGCGGACAGCTTTTCGATGTGCCGGTAAAGGGAACCCATGCCCATAGCTGGATCATGAGTTTTCCTGATGAGTATTCCGCCTTTAAAGCCTACGCCGACATGTATCCCAATGCCTGCATCCTGCTGGTGGACACCTACGACACATTAAAGTCCGGCGTGCCCAATGCTATCAAAGTCTTTACGGAAATGCGGGAGGCAGGAATTCCTCTCACCTTCTACGGAATCCGTCTGGACAGCGGCGATCTGGCTTACTTGAGCAAAAAAGCGCGGAAGATGCTGGATGAGGCAGGTTTCCCGGATGCGGTTATCTCTGCCTCCAACGATCTGGATGAATTTCTCATTGATTCCCTCAAGGAGCAGGGGGCTGCTATCACTTCCTGGGGCGTAGGCACGAACCTCATTACCAGTAAGGACTGCCCTTCCTTCGGCGGTGTATATAAACTGGCTGCCATTCAGGCGCCGGACGGAAGTTTCATCCCGAAAATCAAGCTTTCCGAGAACTCGGAAAAAATCACCAATCCCGGCAATAAAAAAATTTACCGGATCTATGAAAAAGAATCCGGTAAAATCAAGGCTGATCTGATTTGTATGGAAGATGAGACCTATGACGAGTCTCAGGATCTGATGCTGTTTGATCCCCTGGAGCCCTGGAAGAAAACGCTTCTGAAAGCCGGAACCTACACGCTTCGGGAACTCATGGTTCAGGTTTTCTCCAAAGGGAAATGTGTCTACACTTCCCCCAAAACCATGGAGATCCGGGATTACTGCCTGCAGGAGCAGGACACGCTGTGGGAAGAGACGAGACGTCTGGTGAACCCCCACAAAGTGTATGTGGATTTATCCGACAAACTTTATCAAACCAAGATTGATCTGCTCAACGAGATGGGACAGGCGCGGGCACATCTGTAAGATGTGCCGGTATTTAAAAAGAGTGGAACGGCAGTCCTCTGCTTTCCACTCTTTTTCTATCGTTCCATGTTTTTATTGTTCCATTTGTCTGCCTAAAAATCCGGCGGCGGAAAGGATCAGCTTCTGCTCCACCTCTCCCATTTTGTTTCGGGGTTCCGATTCCAGCAGAACCACCGCTCCAATCACATCCCCTTCACTTAAAATCGGGGTAATTCCCTCATGAGCAAATTCTTCCGTAAGTTCATCACTGATGGGAATAAAACTTCTGTCTCCTTTCGAAGCCATCATCGTTTCCCGATTGTTCATTTTCTCCTCCAGGGCTTTGCCCACGGACTTATTCATATAATTTTTATATCCGCCGCTTACCGCGATAAACTGGTCACGGTCTGCAATCAAAGCCGCATGCCCGGATACCTGTGCCAGGCTTTCTGCGTACTGCTTCGCAAAGGTGGTCATTTCCCCGATGGGGGAATACTTCTTTAATATAATCTCGCCTTCATGGCTGGTAAATATTTCTAACGGGTCTGACTCTCTGATACGCAGGGTTCTGCGGATTTCCTTGGGGATGACAATTCTCCCCAGGTCATCAATTCGGCGCACAATTCCTGTTGCTTTCATAATCTGTTTTTCCTCCAATTTCCAGTCTTATATCTGTAGTCCGGCTGATCCATAGCGCTTTTCCTACACGGACATGATCATTTACAGATATGATTGATGGAGTTAGTATGTGGAAAATGTGGGGAATTATTCTTAATGATTGGTTAATTTTCAATTCCAAAAGCATTGATTTTATTGGGCTTTCTGCAAATTTGTTGCTAATTTGTTACTAACCGTATCAGATTTTTAAAGACAAATCAAATCACTTTTTTAAATGCTGCCCGTGTCGCAGGTCCCACTTTGCCGTCTGCATTTAATCCTAAAACGGTCTGTGCCTGCCTGATCGCTGCATCATCTGATGCTCCAATACATCCGTTGATTCTGAATGCGTCCGGCTTGCCAGTACCGTCTAACAGCATACCAAATCTCCACAGATACCACAATACCCAATTTGCTCCCTCGCCGGTGCTACCTTGCTTAATGGTAGAGGTAGGCTCCTTGTAAGGGCATTTATCAATCGGGATATCCGCGGTGGATGTCTGGGGATATGCATAGTACCAATCAGACAAATCTACACTTCCAGTGATTCCGGGGACAGTACCGTTTGATGTAAATTGCCATCCCACAATCTTTGTTCCGGCCGGCAAGTATTTATTAGGAGTGCCGGGGGCTGCTTCCAGCGCACCGTATTTTTTGGTCTTAGGGTATCTCGCAAACCAGAAATCAATGCCCTCAAGCTGCTTCGCGTAGGGCTTTAAGTAGGAGTTGTAAAAAGCAACGCCGGTGTAAATCCCAAACTCCATCCCTGCACTCTTTGCTGCAGTCTGGTAAACACGGATGATGTCAACAATCCGGGATCCTAGACCCATCATTACCTTATCTTCCAGATCAAGCCACATCTTGTCTACCATGCCCTTGCCAACACGGACAAATGCAGCGGATGCTTTCTTTGCCTTTGCTACAGTATTGGCATAGGTGTAGGTATATCCACCGATCACCTTGATTCCGGCATTGGTGCATCCGTAGTAATGCTTCTGGAACTGCTTATCTGCCACAAGATTTGCATTGATAACCTTTAGGATTACTTCCTCAATTCCTGCAGCCTTGACCGCAGAGTAGTTGGTGACAGCGTTCCATCCGGACAGATCAATAACCCTCTTCTCCATCGTTTTCCTCCTCTTCTTTTACAATGATTTTTCCCTCCGCTTGAGATCGCACATTCTTAATGAGCGGAATCAAAAATACGGGAATATTGGTTCCCATGTCCTTTAAATTCTCCAAGATCGAGATAAATTCGTTGCATACAATCCACACAGCGACTACGCAGGCTACAGCAAATTGGAATGGCAGCACAACTCCTAACGTTGCGCAGGAGTATGCAATCAATTCATCCACCATTGCTCCGACAAGCACCAGAATCCACATACCCACTTTCTTCTTAATACCCTTGATGCTCCGGTACGAACTGATCGTGCCGTCCTCCCGGTGTTTTGCTGCCATTAACCCGGTTACGTAGTCGATGATATTGCTAGACACCATCAACAGTACCGGAATGTACAGGATCCCCAACACAGAAGATAAGAAGCCAGACACAGTCGCAACAAGCACTTGTAATTTTTGATTTCTCATAAAACCCTCCTTTTTCTTGTTGATAAGACAATTATAAAGGCTCTTTCCTGCCCTTTTGTGCCAAATAAAAAGAGCCAAACACATGGATTTCTCCACGCATTCGGCTCTTTGGCGCTCTTGCTTATGACTTAATTATAAAGTTGCTTTTCGTTGGCGTCAATATTACTTTTCGTTTGTACTTATTGGTTTTTATTATTTTATGTTGCATTAAAATAGCGAAAAATAATAATTTAAACAACAGTTTATAGAATACCAATGCAGTATATGGAATGAAGTGTTGGTTCATTTATACGAAAATCAAAACCGCTTTGATAATTTTATAATTCTTGATGATAACCAGTATTTAAGTGACATATTCTCAAGCTAAAAAATGATATTAACACCATAAATTTTAAAAGGAATAACGTAGTCGTTGTTAGCATACCCACTGTCAAATTGTACACTATGTGAGGTTGTAGATAATATATTTCGTGAAACAGATACTTTTCCTGCAACATAAAAGCACCCACCACCCTTTATTCCAAAATATCCAGCCGTACCAGTATAACTTGATTCGATTAGTACTGTGGTTATCACATTACGAATATTATTCCTACCCCAAAACTCGATAATATAGTGCGTGTAAGTATTTTCTTTAAAAGTTACCGTTTGTGGCGCAAAACCCTTTGTTTGATCTTCAGTATTTTCCCACAAAAGTTCTGCCTTAGCACCACTAGAAAAAGGGTGGAATGTATCAGCACCCCGCGCAGGAGACTCATTCCATCCCCACTGGTCATTTTGATAGTCCAGATTGAAGCTTGCACTATTAGCTGATAAACTGTTGTTTAAATCATTATTTGCCTGCGAAATCCTCTCTTCCAAATCATTCATGCTGGCAGCATTAAACGCATCACCCTCCTGTGATACGGTACCTTCTGCGCGGGCTACGGTGACGATCTCTGTGGATCCGTCCGATTTGGTAAGAGTTCTCCGTGTAGGAAACTCTGTAATTCTGTCTTTCCATGTCTTTTTCGTAAATGACATAGTTAAATCCTCTCTTTCTTCCTTATATTATGGTTATAATAAGAGTCCAATTTCCTGCCCCGCATACAAGCCATCGCCTGCGTAGTGGACAAAATTGGCATTGTACACATCGTAGATATCTCTCAATATCTGTTCGATGCTGTTTATTTTTTGGTAAGTATTGATGGGCTGCTCCGGCACTTCCGGGGTGGTCTGGTAGCGATACCCTACCGCCCGGAGTGTGGCTACATTGTCCAGCAGCGATTTAAAGTAACTGGAGGTCGGGAACCGGGGCAGATTCTCCCGGTGCGTCACAATGGAGACATTCAACAGCTGTGCCAGAATATAGCAGTCATTCTCAATCCGCTTGATGTCGGACAGGTTAAATGCCCCTTTCATTCCCTTTTTCCATCGCTCCCGTTCTGCATCCGTCATTCCATCCCAACCGGCTTTTTCCAGGCGGGCTACCTCGTCCACATCTATCTGGGTGCGGTCTGTGACAAACCAGGGCAGTATGTACTCAATGGTATTCTCATACATACTCTTGTTACCGGCTTCGTCAAACATCTCCAGGTAGATATGGTAAAGGCTGTCCTCTGCCACATCCACCGTAGCCCGCCATCGTACCGGGTACGTATCGTCCTGGATAAACACCGTTTCGACATCGTTTACGGTTCCGGCTACATAAATGATGTCTGTCGGCAGTTCAAAGCTAAGTACCTGCATCAGCTAACCTCTACGGTTATTGCCACGGATGCGCTTGCATTGACCGGATTAGGTGCAAGCGTAATGCCGGACAGGACAGGTACGGTGGTGTCCAGCTTAACCGATAAGGTAATGCTTGTCGTTTGGCCAGCACCATCCTTTGCGGTAACTACAATGCTGTTTGTGCCCTCTACCAATGTCACCGCTTTGGCAAAGGTTCCATCGGATCCGACTTCCACGGCTCCCTGATCTGTCCCGTTTAGCTTAATCGCTACGGTGATGGGGCTTGATGTCGCATCATTGGTCTTTCCGGTGATGGTCAAGGCTGCCTTATTGGTAGCACTGCCTGTCTGGGGCGAGTCAATCGTCAGTGTAGGCGGTACGGTATCAATCGTATATGTTGCTGTGACCGCGGTGGCTGCATTGCCATCATTATCCGATGCGTTGATGGTGATGCTGTGGCTGCCATCAGTAAGTGCCGTCTGCGGTGTAAAGGTAAACTGGTAGCCGTTTGTGATGCCAGTGCTTACCATGCCGGTGCTGCTGGTAGTATAGGTTGTGCCATCCACCTTTAACTTAACCGCGGACAGGTTTACCCCGGATCCGCCAGACTCATCCACCACCTTGAAGGTAATCGGCTGCTTGTTATTGGACACGTATGCTCCCTGTGACGGTGATACCAGGGTAATTACCGGCTTGATTGTCTCCTTTACTACCAGACGCAGCATCTCGCCCAGTGTGGCATCCGTGGCATCCTTTGTCACTACGGTTCCGGCATCATTGGTAACCTCAATTTTGACCGGATAATACTTGTTGGCCAGGTTGTAGGACGATGTGGAGGGAGCCGTAAGGGTTCCCGTCCACTTGCCATTCGCCAATGACAAATTTGTCCACACACCGTCAATTTGTACTCTCACGCTTTTTATAGCCATTAAATCACTCCTATCTCCTGCCCGGCAATCAGTTCATAATTACCGGAGCGGGCATATTTCTTCTCTGCATAAAAGGTTTCTACATCTTCCACCACAACCGTCACCGTTACCTTTGTTTTGGTCTTAACGTTCTGTTGTGATAACTTTGCACTATATATCAGCGGGCTCATTTTCATCAAATAATCACATCCCCTCCGGCGTATAACTCGCTGCCCGTGTAATAAAAATCTGTGACTACTACGGAGTAGCCCCGGCAGTCAGCTGTCGCGATGTACCCCTTTGCCAAATCAATAGACTGGCTCTCAATCAATGTCGTGGAAGTTTTCCCTGTAATAGACTTAATATTGACCCAGTTACCCACGTGTTCTTCTTCCAGAAGATATTTCATCCGCACGCTCTTTCGCAGGGCATAATATTTCAGCAGATCCTCTGTGATTTCCGGTAAAAGGTCAGCATTATAAAGCGTGCTTGCCGAGATTTTCTTGATATTCTCCGTTTCACCGGCATCTATCACATCCACATTTTTCTGGTAGGAAAAGGTTGTGCCGGTGTACCTCTTACCGGATATTTTCGTCTGTCCAGAAGAATCCATGTGAATCACAAGGTAGTTTGTTTTGATCTCTTTCAAGGTTCCCGCGGTTGCTGTAATGGATGCAGGCAAATACGGCTCTGAAAATGTAAGACGGGTATCACCCGCCGGAAGATTCTCATCATAGATATCTGATTCCTCTTCATCCAGGGTGTACCGGTTGCATTCCACCGAAACACCGGAAACATAGTCTTCTAATGATACTACTGTACCACCATTGAACTTTCTATCGGTGCCAACTGTAGCGGTCACATATCTGTCCGGTTTATAGACCTTGATGGTGTTGCTCCGGCTATCGTCAGCCACAGCACCGCAGGCAAAGCATACCTTCTGCAGCGCATCCCGGCAGGACTGTACCCCCAGATAACCGCTTAAAAGGATATTGCCTACCTCTTCCTCAACGGCATATTTTGTTACGCCTGCAGCTGCAAATATCGCTTGCAGAATTATCTCTGCTTTGGTATTCGCATAAATTTCCCCATCATAAAAGGTGTATCTGTCCAACAATCCGATACCATCCACCAGGGAAAACTTTGCCACGTTTTTTGAAAAAGAAAATCCATCAATGAAGAATGCACCCAGGGGAATCTTATCCCCATTGTAGTATTCCGTCAGGGTTACCTCCTGCGTTTTCTGCACAGATTTCCACGCGCCCCCCTCATTCTCTGCATCGAAATCATTGTTGACATCCACAATAGAAATATCTGCCTCGTTAATAGGCAGGGTAATAGATGTGGTGTCGATATCCTCCTGCAGCTTTGCACTCTTTACGGTATCAGCATCCCATAGGATGTACTTACCGTAGAGAATATACTGCAATTTGACATACCGCTCCGGCAGCATCGTTCTGATAAATTCAATTTCGATTTTCCCGTAGTTCTGCACCTGCTTATTGCAGACATAGCACAATGCATCCGGGTAATACACTTCTGATATGATTTTTACCAGGTTCGTATCGTACCAGGTAATCCGCAGTTCTGCAGGATATTCCCCAGCAAAATAAAGGGTGAGTCCTGCAGAGGTATGGGTACTGGTGAACAGGATGGTCAGTTTTGGATTGGATTCAAAGGTACAATCCGCTTTTGACATTGTGCTACTCCAAAACGCCACATCTTCCGGTACATCCGGCATGATTTTCCTGCTGCCATCCAACACAAACTGATTCCGTTCCAATGTTCCGTAATCAGCCTGTGCTGTTTCACTTTTGAATATCTCCGGGTTCCCGAAAATCTGGTTGTCCCCTGATGATACCGATGCATCCGACAGGGCAGTCACATCAACAAATTTCATTTCTGCCTTACAATAAGTCCTCATGATACCGCCCTTCCTATCTTATAAGGTTTCTTTGAGGTCATTTTCCAGGACAGCCCCTTATACTTTGCCCCGGAGGCAAGCACCTTTTCCACTTCGTCCTTGATGGATGAAAAATATCCATAAAATTCAAATTGTTTGCTTGCATCCGGCAGGGAAACCGTATGAAACCGGTTCTCACAATCTGTGATATGCTCGATCAGCTTATCGTAAGTTTCTGCGTCATCAATCGTTCCTATAGAAATCGTATAATTCTTGTATAAGCCAATGGTCTCTATCTTGATATCTCCATCTTCTGACCGTTCCGCAAACTTCTCCAGGAAGTCCATTGTTCTCTTTATAGACACAAGAGGGATGCTATAGGCAATTCCGTCTATCACAAGACCCTGCGTATATTTTCTTTGCATATCTCATCCTCTCCTATCCTGGTACGATTCCCAAGCGTACTTCCTCGGCACGCAGGTACGGAACCTGTGCCCGCGCTACTTCTTTTCCATCCAATACCAACACAACTTCTCTGGGCGAATCGTACTCCGGCATCTTGCTTGCCAGTTTTTCTGCCAGGTCGTCCATCCAGCCGGTGTTGTTTTCCAGCGGAAGGACTGCCTCTCTTCCGGCTTCACCGAATTCTGCCAGCGTTCTTCCTGTGGTTACACCACCATTAGCAAGGCGGGGTAGGTTTGCCCTGGGAATATTGGGTATACTGGGATGCCAAGAGCCACCCCCCAGCCAATCTGGCATATCAAAACCAATACTGTTAAAGCCATTGATTAACGCATTGATTCCATCAATGATTCTGTTTACCATATTCTCAAACATGGTAATGATGTTGTTTATAAAATCTTTTGCCGCCTGTTTTGCATTGTTGAATACTTCAACCCAGTCGGTTTCAAATACTTTCTTAATTCCAGTAATAACTGTCTTAATCACAGTCAGAACCAGGCGTATTACAACCAGGATTCCATCAACAGTGCTTTTTACCTTGTCACCCATCTTCTGGAGAATCGGTAAAATAATTGGAAGTATATTCTCAATAACCCACCCGATAAGCGGTTGCAGAACATTTTCCCATAGCAGCCTGAGTACATCAATTACCATCCCTACTATCTCAATGATTTCATCAATAACCGGTTTGATGTAATTCTCGTAAGTGTCGTTGAACATTGCAGCCCATTCTTCTAAAATAGGCTGCATGTAAGTATTCCAAAATTCCAGGAATTTTTCTATCAGTTCGGACACTCCATCCTTCACACTTTCAACAAATGGATGGATATGTTCATCGTACAGGCTTGTGATTCCAGTTGTTATCTGATTAACCATGTTCGATAAGGTTGTGGTGAATTTTGCAACCACGTTAAGCAACCCATCAAACGCGGTTTTAAAGCCTTCTTGGTTATTCACAAACGGGTCGATAATCAGATGCAGCAAGTCATCCACTGCATCCGCAATCAATGTTGTTGCAGCCATAAACACATCGCCAATAATCTGTAAAATATTGGCAGTGATGGTCTGTCCGTTCTCCTCTCCCCAGACAGAGAAAACATTGGCAAGTGCATCCAGTCCATCTGCCAACACATCCGCAATGTCCGCTCCAATGTCGAACATGTGGATGATGTACTGCTTAATGGTTTCTGTGTTGTTTTCCAGATAGGTCGCCAGCCCTCCCAGGAAATTGCTTGCAATGGTTGCTCCAATGCTTAACACCGATGCGGTCATGCTTCCCAGAGAGGTCATGACAGACTGTACAAAGCGGTCAGACGCTGTCAACACATCTTTGTCCGTAAAGATATTCAACAGCGCATCTTTTACCCGTTCTGCGCTGCTTTGGATTCTGGCAAGCTGTGAAGAAATGTCCAGCTTTCCCCAGGATGCCTGGAATCCGTTTAAGAAATCATCTTTAAGTTTGGTAAGGTAGTCAAAAACCGCCTCATATCTGTTCTGTACCTGGTCTAAGGCGCTTTCCTGTTCCCCGGTGTCAACAGGTTCCATTGTGATCTGGGAACTCCCGCCACCAGAAGAGCCACTTCCAGAATTATCCTGCTGCAGAACGTTCAAGTCATCAAAAGCTGCCAGTGCCCCTTTCGCTGCTTTCCCGGCTTTCGTAGTGGCATCTGCGTAATCATCCATTGAATCAGCAGCATCTGAATATCCACCAGCCACCGACTCTGCTGCAGATGCTGTGGAACTCATTTGCTGCATCTGGATGCCGAACACGCTTGATAATACGGTGCTGATTGTATTTCCCACATCAATCAGTGCAGAAACGATGGCATTTAATCCCCGGATTACCGGTGTCAATACCGTAATCAAACCGTTGCCGATAATACCCATTAATTCCTTCCACTGCTCGGAAAGGATTCTTGTCTGGTTCGCCCAGCTGTCTTGTGTGTCAATGAAATCATCACCGATATAGGACAGCTGACTCATGACATACTGATAACGGAGCATTACCTTTTCGGACTGCGTCATGGCAGTATAAGCTTTCTTGATTCCCTGCTCCTGGGCAAACTGCTTTAAGTTTACCTCTGTCATGACAACACCGTACTGTTTCAGTGTTTCCGTCTCTCCGGTGTATATGGATTTCAGTGCAATGCCGGCTAAATCCTGCGACACGTTGAAAAATGACGCCATATTCGCAGTGAGTTTCGTCAAGGATAATGCCATGTCCTTTGCATCTTCAGAACTGTCCAGCATGGCTTTTCCCATACTCATGAAGGTAGAACCCGTCTGGTATGCCATTAACCGGCTCATTCCGAGATTTTTGATGGAAGATGCAGCCAGATCATCCATCTCACCACGCATATTTCCAAACGCCTTGCTTACTACGTTATCTACCTCGGCTAAATCCGAAGCAACCTCGATTGCCTCTTTCCCAAATTTAACTAAAGCAACCGTAGAAAAAGTAAGCCCCAACATTCTGGTAATGCTTCCCAGACTTGCCATCATGGATTTCACGCCCTGGTTAAATCCATCTGTATTTAGCTTCGTATTGATTCGGATGGAACCATCATATTTTGCGCTCGGTCATCACCCCTTTCGGAATTCCTTCAAGGCTTCATTTTCTGCTATCATTTTTGCCTTGATTTCTGCCATCATCTGATCGTAATCATCAATGGCTTTCTCCTGTTCTTTGGTATATTCCTGTCCTTTTTCTTTCCCCAGTCCATAAATTGTTTTCGCGTTTTTAATGGCCTTAATTTCCTCCAGTGACGCGCCTGCCCTGGGTTTTTGTGTCCTGATTCTTACTACGTTTAAAAAAGAGGACAGGCCATCCGGCATGTTCCACAGCATCCATTGAAACTCCCACCAGTGCATATCCTCTGTGTTCAAATTGATACCGTAAATCTGTCGGAAATCCGCATAAATCCGTCCCTGGTCTACATAGTAGTCCATTACTTTCTCGTTATGCTCCTGCTGTGGGTTCGGCTTGTCATGATGCCACCCGGACATAAACCATTGCAGACATTCCTCGAAATCATCGGGATTCTGTGGAAATTCCCTGATCGTACCATCTTTATTGGCAAATAGGAGCTGCGTTATGTAGTACATTCTTTCTAAGCCGGTCAGTTCCTCATCATCAAACAATAGTGACAGCTGGACTCCCACACAGAAAGAAGTATTTAGGATATACTCCACCCCATTTTTCTCCCATGCATAAGGGAGATTGTTATAAAGAACGTTGTTCATTCTGTTTACCTGCTATAGGGCTTGTACTTCTCATTTTTCTTGACCAATCCATCCAAAATCGGCATGATTTGCTCAAAGAAACTCTGTAATAAAGAAATATCCGGAACAAAGTTTGGATTCAACTCATAATTTTCCTTGAAAATATCATGAATCAATCCTTTTCCAAACATCTTCTCAACTTCTTCAATTAAGCCGTTAACTGCCTTTTCGTTTAATGCCAGAATGTCTTTTGCATCCTTTGTGGTAATTCCTTCTTTCTCATCCAGTCCCAGCTGTTCATAGCTGTTTTTGCACTCCTCATTGATTTTCTGTGCCCCTTCATATAGTTCCAGAAATCTGTTGAGCAGGTGCGTATCGTTTGTATCAATGGTCAAAAAGGCTACCGTCACATCTTCCTCATTCTTAATTGCAATTCTTTTAATACCAGTACTTAATTTGATTGTTTCCATCATTACCATCCTTTCAGAAATGGGGCAGGACTGAAAGGAACCCACCCCATTATGCTAATTTTTTATTAACACCTATTTTTTTACCGACTGTGTTTCCGCACTGACTGCGTTTACTTTTGCTGCCCAGGTAAATTTACCTTCATCGTTGATCGTGATCGTTCCCAGTTCTACATCCCCGTTTCCGTTAATCTGAATCGTGGATGTGAGATTGTCTCCACCAGAACCGCCCGTACTGGATGCACACACCGTTACAGGGACTCTGATACAATCCCCAGTTTTTCCGGTCATGTCTGCTTTGTAAAAACGGTAGTAATAAGTCTCGCACTTTTCTCCTGTGGGGAATGTTTTAAACATCTCGTTAATGACTCCCTGCATCTCGTCAGACAAATGCAGACGCTCCGGGGACATGGATAACGCATATCCTTTTACGGTATTGCTGGCATTTTCCATGTTTACGAACTGCGTGTTTTCGGTATTGGGTCCCCAATCCTCTGTAATCTCATTAAATCCATTTCCCATCTCAACAATGTTTTCGGTCTTGCCACCCATGAGGGATCCGATGTCAAGCAGGGAAACCATATTGGTTCTACTTAATGCCATTTTTCTTCCTCCTTTACTTTAAGTAAGAATATTTCAGTTGCATATTAACGGCGTAATCCGTTATTTTTTCATCCTGACCACCGCCAAATACCGGTGATGTGCGGGTAATTGCTTCCAGCTTCATGTGAGGATCCCTGAATTCCATGCTGCTTTCCTCCATCCATGCTGCCAGGTCATTTAACATCTGTTGGGCATCCATGCTAGACTTATTGGTTGTGGGTGACGATCGGTAAACCAGCTGAAACGGCATCTGTGCCGTATAACTGCCATTGATATACTTTTCAATGTATACCGCCCCTTGTAACGGAATGATACCGATAGACCGTCCCTCGTTAATAGAGTTCCATTTAACCGTCTGGTTGTCCGCTTTAAATCCTTTCGGATAATCCGGATATGCCATAACTAATGCCATGATTCCTTTACCAGCATTCTCCGCATCCCGTATGGTGAGTCTTTCCTTTTCCTCCACTTATACCCCTCCTACTTCAAAATGAGGCAAGATATCCTCATATTTATCTACGTTGGTCACTTTATACACCTTATCCAGATTTTCACGCACCCACTCGTATGCTGTTGATTCCGGCAGTTCTAATCCTGTATGTTCTCCCTCAATAAAGAAATCCAATGCCGGATGGAATGTGATATAATTTTCCTTCTCTTCCTCCGGCAGTGCATCCCATTCCTTAGGATCCCTGTATGGTTTAGGCATATCCTCATAAGGTATATAAAGCTTTGCGTTGTCTGCACTGTCCATCCCACTCTTTGTCACATTCGCCCCACGGGTCTCAACCAAATCCACTCCTGCAAGCAGTGTGGGGATATACCGTTCTTCCTCGGTCTCTGGATGAAAGGAACGGTTGAACAGGGTCACAGTCTTATTGTCAAAGAATCCCATCTCACACCCCCGCATACAATAAACCTGTGTTATGCAGATACTCGCTTACCACATCCCGGCAGAGCCTTGTCTGGGCAGCCTTATCCCCCAGTACCTTATCAATCAGTGTTTCATTGGTTCCAAAGCTGATTGACCGCCCACCAGAGGACATGGACTTGATATTTCCACCCTTTTCATCACAGGCATGGTTGATCTTATAATCAATCTGATAAAGCAGATCTGCCAGGGCGCAGGTGGCTTTCTGGATTTCATCGCCATAAGAGTTTTTTGCATCCTCATCAATGTTCCCATAGGTCAGTTGGTTCAGCTTATCGCTTGCCCGGCTTTCCCATTTAGGGAAAAGGGATTCCGCAATAGAATCCCCATAGTACTTTTCTTTGTAGAAATCATACGTGGTATATCCCATCAAGGAATCCCCCTTTCTTAGGCAAAATCAACTAACAGGTCAGGATTCAGTTCTTTGATTCCATAGATGATATCAAAGGAAATCTTGTCCTGCTTATGGTCAGAATCGTAATCAAATACGACACGGACACCCAGACCGTCTGCAGATGCAATATAGGCATTCTTATTACCCATAGGCAGTTCCAGGTTACGGGTGACAAGGGCAAGGCCATTTCTGTGGAATCCTAAAGCGTGGGCTTTACTTACCACAAAAGCATCGGTAGCACTGACGGTCTCCGGAATCTTCTGATCCACCTTGACCGTACCCGCGCCGGATGCAAGGGTTACATCTTCGGTCACAGTATAAAGGTAACCGTTCACAATCAACTGATCTCCCTTTTTAATGGTTGCTGTCGCAGTCTTACCATCCGATACGGTAAATTCTGTAGCATCCTTTGTACCGGCTACCTTATAGGATGTCACCGTTCCTGCTGCATCGTTCTGGTTCTCCGGGCAGTTCTGGGACATGAAGGTTTCACAGGTGTATACCTTTCCAATCTCAGACTCTTTCAGGGCTACAGAATCGCCTTTGTAGCACTGCTTTGCAAAGTTATCCAGCGTATTGTACTTATACAGGATCGTAGGCGGTAAAATTAACCGTCTGTCCGTTCTGGGTGCTTTCGCCTGATCTAAGGCTTTGCCTACGCCTGCAATATCCGTGATTGCCGGAGTAGCAGACACCGTTGCTTTCTTGCTGGCTTTGGAAATACCAACAGCAAGCAGATCCGCATCAATCTGCTGTGCCATAGCCTGCATCGCCGGAGTAATGACCTGTTCCGAGAAGTTCTTGATGTCCAGTGTCATTTCCTTAGAGCCCACATTGACGGTAATATCCCGGAACCTGTCCATCTTGACCGTTACGGAACCCTCGGTAATGTCCTGGGCTTCTGTCTGCCCGGTAAAGTTTTTCGCTACGAAGGTAGCGGGTTTTCTTACGGTGATGGTATCGCCCACCTTTACAAACTCACTGGAATAATCTCTGTGTACGAGATTCGCCATTGTAAGGTTGCTCTGCAATACCATCAGTGCCTCATTGGCAATAATCTGCGGTGTTAAAACTGTGTTTGGCATAAATATTCCTCCTTAATTACTGGTTCTGTTCGCGCCACTTCTTATAGGTGGCAAAATCCATTTTGTTCGGGTCCCCGGTGACAGGTTCGGTTTTTACCCCGGCTCCCATCGGAGTAGTAAAGGCTGCCTGGTTTTCTTTCTGATGCTCTGCCTGTTCGTCAACAAAGGCACTGGCATCACTCTTTCTGGCATCCTCCAGCAAGTCATTGAATCCGATCAGCTTACCGTCCTTGACCGATACGTTTGCAGCAATGTCCGCCATGATGGCTTTCTTTGCCGATTCAGAAGAGAACTTAACGTTCTCGAAGGCTTCCTTGAGCAGGTCGGCTTTCTCACGCTCTGCAATCTTTGCATTGTAGTCCTGCTCTGCCTGTTCGGCTTTCTTCTTCCACTCATCACGCTCTTTCGTGATGGCATCCAAGTCTTTCCCATCAAAGCCTTTTAAAGTCGTCTCTGCAGTCTCTGCACGTTCCTTGTACTGATCCCGTTCTTCCTCTGCTTTCTTGACTTTCTTGTCGAGTTCGCCTTTGGAATACACTTCCTCGCCGATGCTCTTTTTGATGGATTCCTTTTTCTCGTCTGTCAGTTCCAGACCCAGCTTTTCCAATTCACTGATAACTTTTACCATGTTCCTACCTCTTTCTTTCGCTGTTTTTACTCCGGTCAGCCCGGCACGATTGAGTTGCTATTTACCCCATAGCTGGCAGTCGCGCAGGGAGGAATCGAACCCCCGCCCTCCAGAAAAGCACCCTGGCAAGCTCCCACTGCTCCACCACGCAATTTTATTGTAATATGGGAATAGAAAAGATTTGTGCCATTTTTTTGCATAGAAAAAGCGCCTATATTTCAAGGCGCCCTTTCAAGGGAGGTAAACATGAAGTTGGAAATGCAAGATGACAATAGTATAATAACCCATTTTGGGATGGAATTTGTGCCAAAATAAAAGAGAGCGTATTATGCTCTCTTTTAAAATCCAAGTTTTTTTGTATATTCATCAATAACTTTTAATTGTTCCTCATATGGGAGGTTTAGAATCCGCTCCCTTTCTTCCTCTGGAATAGCATCTACAAATCTATCCGCCTCTTGCTCTATTACCATTCTATCATCAATAATATAATCACTCATGTCTTATAAACTCCTAAACTCAAAGTTATACCGCCTTGATAGTTCTTCTAATATTTTTTCCCTATATTCTATTCCATTATACATCTTGCATTTCAGCGTAGCAACCCTAAAATCTCTCTGTTCTATTCTCTGACTGGGCTTTGTGTAATAGTATATACTTCCATTGTGTCCCACCGTTATGCCAACTGCATCATCATTCTCCAAAAGTGAGTTTATGTCCTCTATACTGGGCGGTGTTCCTCCTGGATGATTATGGATAAACAATACCCTATCCCCCATTCTCTCCGCTCGCTTAACATCATCCGTTAGTTTCTGCGTTCTTTTAACCCCGTACGGATAATTTTGGTCTACAATAGACGAAATATCCTTTCCAGACTTTAACCCAATAACATATAATTCTTCTGTATCCTTACCATCTCGATTTACCAGTGCATTTCTTGACCGTTGTGCTGCCAACGCATTTGCTTGTGGATTGTTCGATATTTTGGAAAATCTTTCTGTATATTCTTTACTCTTTACTATTTTCCAGTTTACCCCATGTGTACCACCGTCCTTAGTTCTCAACGATTTCTCATTGATACTCTGACTTTTTACATTCTGATACGCCGTAGCCCGTCCATTTGCCTGGGCAGATTCCGCACGATTGAATCCAACAACTTTGAGCCGTTCAGACTGCGTCTGTAAGCCATTACCCGCACAATACTGCTTGTATTGCTTATTCTGCATACGGAGTTTGTATGCCATCTTATCATATTGCGGCTGCAGCATCTCCTTTACATCAGTTTCTGCGATACCGTCCAATTCTGCCTGCTTTGCCAGCAGTTCCCGCTTTGTCTGCCGGATGCTGCGCTCCATTGTACGTTGCTGCTGTTGCTTATCATAGACCTTCTGACTCTCATGGAGATCGATCTTAGGTTTCCCGTCCTTATCCAGGTAAGGATTCCGCAGTGATTTGTCCCAGGGCTTATGGGAGTGCCTGCAGTTATATCCATGCAGTCCCAGAGGATTCACCACATGGCCTGCTCCGGTGCTTAGGTCTATGGTATATCCGGTTGATTCCAGAAGGTTCGGCACATCCTCATCACTCCCCACAATCTTATATACTTTACCCTGCCAGTGGTCATGGGACTGTACCCCATCCGGGTGCTTTTTATCATACCGGGCTCCCGGATGGGCAGAAACCAGAACATACTCAATACCGTTTTCTGCTATGTACTGGTTGGTCACCTGTGCTGCTGTCTGATTCATGGAAGTAACAATGCAGCACCGCACCGCGGATTCCAGTGTTCGCCTTGCACCGGTAGGGTAGTCTATCGTCACACCTGCTGCCGCATATCGGTCAATTACTTCACAAATAGCACTGTTATAAGACTGCAGACCGGATGCTACCCGGAAATCCACATCATTAAGCATATTCAGCAAATCCCTCTGAGACTGCAGCATGGTGGTTCTGGTCAAATTATTCAATTCTCCCTGGGTTTTGAGCAGTTCTGCATTCAATGCCCGGAGTGTGCTGTTATTCTTTAAAGGACTCTTATGCGATGCTCCCAAGCTTTCCAACGCGGTTTCATCATCTGCAAAAGAGGTCATAACGCTGTCACGCAACAACCGTCTGACCTCATTCCTGCTCTTTCCCGACACCTGGGAAACCCTTTTCACAATCTCTGTATGATGCAGTCCCATCTGTTCCAGTTTCCACAATTCCCGGTCTGCAGTACCGGACAGTTCCCCGGACTTGATTAAGCGCTTTGCAATGTCCTGTACAATCCAGTCTTCTAATTCCTGGTAGATTTCGATTAACCTATCGGTTTTCCCATAAAAATAATCCGGTGTCAGCATCAGCCCTTGCCTACCTCCCTTCTCACCAGGTCTATCCATTCTTTTCCATGATTCCTTTTGGCTGTTTCAAACCAGTAGTCTGTAGCCTCCGGCTTACTGTAATGCAGGGGCGTTTGCGTCAATACGGGCTTTTTCTCATACTTGCCTACAAAGGTTCTCCCGGCTTCATCCGTGCGCACCAGACCGATATATTGGTAATGTGCATAGGGCGTATTGGTCTCAATAAGCCCGGGCTCCACGATCTGCGTAGCCTGCACCATCCCTTTCTGCTGGCTCTCCGGCATATACTGCAGCATATCCCCCAGCACCTGCATATCCAGTTTGTTCTGCGCTCTCCTTAGATTCCCGTCCATTCTTGCAGTGTCCAGATGGATATGCACACTCCCAACCGTATTATCGTATCTCATACTCTATCCCTTCTCTTAATCACCACCCATGTTTATTCCTCCCCGAACAATCCTTTTTCCTGCACTCCACCTGCTTCCTCTACTGCTGCCTTTGCATCCTCTTCTGAATATCCCTCAAACCGGACAAGGTACTGCCATTTGGGAATATAGCCACTATTGGCAAGAGTAAGATTGCGCGCCCTGTCCTCTTCCTCGTTATAGGTGATGTCTCCGAAATCATATTGCGGTTCGTAATCTCCTGCCGGTGCAAGGTTATAGAGATCGGCAAATACAGATTGCGCATAGAACAAATCATCCAGGCATTTCTGCATGGCATCACGTACATCCTTAATCAGCTGGATCGTGCGTCTATCATCTGACTCTACCTGGGTGGCTGTGACCATACCGGTTTTCTCATCTATGACAAAATAGCCGTTAGAAAATCCACATTTCACGCCTACAAGGGATAGCTGCTGGTTAATACCGCTCTTGCGCACATCTGTATTAAGCTGCGGGTTGATTTCGTGATAAGCTTCTCCATCTCCATCCACACCAGCAACCGCTTTGAAGAATTTAGGCAGTTTTACCTGTGGCCGTACAGTCTTGCCTTTCTCGTCTCTATATGCCGGCTTTGCAATGAGTCTATCATCCACCATAACCATTCTCCGGCTGTCCTCGATCTCCTCCGCATTACGGCTATAGGCAATATCAAGGCCTTTCAGTTCTTCCACCGCATCCGCAAAAGCAGATAATCCCAGAGGGCTGTTCAGGTCGATATCATTCGAGGAGGGCATCCGGAACACGCCAAACAGCATAGCGTCAATCTGTTCCCCGTTCCTTTTCGTGATATGTACATCCGGCTGCAGGGTAGACCACCTCGTCATGCTCAGGTCAACCGGTTTCCCCAGTTCCCCTTTATTCCTTGACACATACGCCCTGTTGGAAATGGAATAGTAAGTCTTATCCGTATACGTTTCTTCATCCGGCATCCGCACCGCTGCCCGGAAGAACCTGTGATATTCCAGTTTGGTGTAATGATCCTTTCCATCCTGGTAGTCGTCCTGAAACACGATACCGGTAATATTGTGATTTCCATCCAGTGATATAATTTCAAATCTATCCGGTGTCACGATGTCCACGCCTGCCCCGTTGGGTTTCAGAATAACCGTTCCGCAGGCGCACATGAGTCCTGTCCACTCCCGGATATGGCTATATACAGATTTCTCCCAGAACTGTGTCATGTACTCTTTCCGGGATCCATCAAATGTCACATCTATGGCAAGGGTAGCAAGTCGGGCGATTTCCTCGCACACAAATTTTGCAAATTTGATTGTCTTGATTCCTTCCTCCGGGTCTACCCAATCCGGTTCTCCCCTGTAAATCAGCATCCAGTTCTGGATTGCTTTCTGCATATCCCCGGAAGTGATACCACTTACATGAAACTGGTCTTGCATTTCGGACTGGAACATTCGGCTCCACCATTCTTTAATTGCTGACATGATTCCCATTAAAGTACCTCCAATTCTTCAAATACATTTTTTCATGCTCCAAACATCATAAATCTGTCTCCAAAATGTGCTTCGTTTAATGCCTTTTCAAGTTCGTCTTTATATTCAAAAGGACTTAACGGGCTTTCAATGCGTTCCCTCATAAATAGCATTGCTGCACTTACAGAAGCTGTCTGCGCCATATCAGCTTGCGCCCGTTCTGGCAGCTCTGCTAACGCGCACATTTCCATTCTCTTGTGATTGCATGTATCTACTTTCGGGCAACTTCTACATATCTCTGCTATCTTTGATAATCCCATATCTCAATTTACCTCCTATATCAATCCCCTGTTATATCTTCTTGCTACTGTATATATAAAGTACCTGATAAGGTCCATGTGGTGGTCGTACTCCTTAATCACCCGATCCTCGCCTACTGCTTTCTCATCCCAGGCATACGCTCCGAACTCTTTTCTCGTCTCTTCACAGCTTTCATGTATCTGGAGCATCCCAAGATTGAGGTATTTCGTTACCTCCTGGATTCCATTCAGAACATCATTATTTCCGTCCGTGCATGTGAATTCCCCGTACTTTCGGATAGTTGCTTTCATCGCTGCCGCTGACGGGTCTATTACAATGGATGTAATGGGAAAATCCCCTGCAATTTCCTGTATCATCTTGTAATACGCTTCATTGTCAATGGTCACTCCCTTCTCTCTACCGGAGTAATGTCCTTCCCGGAGCATCCGTACCCTTCCGCTGTTCTGTAATTCCATAAGACCTACCGCGAACGGGTTCATGGTTCCGTAGTCGATGGAAAGATAATAGGATGACTGTGAACTGTACTCATATTCTCCGTGGAATATGTTCTTTTCCTTATCGAACATTCCATAGACCAGCCCTTCTGCAATAACCCACAACCCACGGATAAACCGGTCATAGAATACACCGCTATACATCGCCCGGTATCGTGTCTTTACTTTTTCAGAAAGAGAAAGGTTATCGTCCATCGTAAAATGCAGATATATGATTTCTTTCAACCCATCCGGCTTATTTTCCTCGGCTGCTTTCTGCCTTATCTCCTCAACCTTTTTCTTCCCAAGATACCCGGTTGATTTATCTATCCAGTTTTCCTTGAACCAATGGCTTGGACTGTCCGGGTTGCAGTTGAACCAGAACTTTGAACCATCAACAGAACATCGTCCGGTTGCCTGGTTCACAAACGACTCTGGCATCAGTGCCACTTCATCAAAGAACATTCCTGCAAGCGTGATACCCTGTATCAAGTCCTGCGAACGTTCATCTTTACCGCCGAATATGTAAAAGAAATTTACAACATCACCTTTTGAGATTTCGACCATGTTATCCGAACGGTGGTCTACCACTTTATATCCACGGCTCTTTAACATCAGTTTCAGCCAGAAGAGAACATTTCTCCGGAAGGACCCGATTGTCTTTCCTGCCATGCCAAGGTTCTGCATATTGAATGTACTCATTGCCCAAAGGACATAACTTAAAGACATGCACAATGTCTTACCGCTTCGAATTGCTCCATCTGCTATGATTCCATCCTTATCCTTTACCGGAGATTCTTTGCACCACCAAGTAAGAACTTGCTTTTGTTTCTTCGAAAATGGCTTAAATGCAAATCCGTTCTGCTTATACTTCTGCTTCATCCGGATAGCATTCTTCATTACATTTTCTTTTAGTTTACGCACCCGCCGGTCAAAATCTGTCCAATCAATCATCTGACCACGCTTCCTTTGCTGATTCATTCAGCGCATCCAAGAAGTTGTCCTGCTCTGGTGTATCGTCTGCACTCTCTTTAGCTTGCAGCTCTAGCTTAAGCAGTTCCAGATCAAGCTTGTGCTTATCAAATTCTCTCCGGTGCTTATCCGTTGGATTCATCTCGAAGAACATCGTAAGCCAATCAATTGCCTTTTGTCTGTCTGCCAGCTTGATAGATACACCATCTTTTCCACGCTTAACCTCTTGGATAATCTGTGTATCTGTGTTCGTTGATTCTTTCAGATCAACAGTGCTAATCATATATTCAATACCTGTCTCTGGATCCTCAATCTCTTTCTGCCCGAATGACATATAGTTTCCAATATCTGCAAAAGCAATACGCATCTGTAGTTCCACAATATCGTCAGTTCCAGCAACTATCTGCTGACGCTTAATCTCTTTAAGCCGTTCGATTTCTCGGTGAATACTATCTCTTACTACCAATAGTGGTCCTTTTGCATTCGCCACTTCATAACTGCACCCATAAGCATTCAAATAGCTTTGGGTTGCATTGAATGTCCGGCTATAATATATACAGAACATCTGCTGTTCCGGTGTTAGTTCATCATTCTTCAATGTCTCTTTCGTACCATCATCTATAGGTGCTACCGCCTTTGGTGCACCCTTGCCTTTTTGTGTGCACACCTTTTTACTTTTGGGTGCACCCTCTTCCCGATTCCACCCATACCGTTTCTTCCAGCTCTTAACAGTGTTGATAGTGGTTCCGTACTTCTCGGCAATATCTTTGTACTTCATACCACTCATGTAGTCCTGTTCTGCTTTCTCGTAATTCTCCACTATCTCACTTCCTTTCCAGATGGTATATTTCTAACCCCATATCATTATTGTAAAGCAGGTAAGGAAAGGATTTGTGCCAAGTTTATGGCATAGAAAAAGAGCCGATATGCGGAAAATCCGTGTATCGACTCTTAGGCGCTACATTATCTATCAATATTAGCTAATCATATAATCACCATTTTTTACATCTTGTGGATTGTCTTTTTCAGTCCATATTACATGATGATTTTTTAGTTTTTCGTCCGTTACCATTGTTGCAAGATCAATTGTATCTTTTGCACCTATTCCGTTATTATTTATCGTCCCTGCGACTTGAGAATTACTTACATTGCTGTCTTTAAAGTTATTTACAATTTTCTTTGCTTCTGCCAATTGCTTTTTCCCGATTACTCCAACAACAATGCCTATTATTGCAATCACAAGACCGAGCGTTCCTACAATATTATCGAAATTACCCAAAAAATCATTTATACTAATAATCATCTGCATTATACAATCCTCCGATTAATTGATTATATCACATTTTATATTGATATTTCAATTAAGCAATCTCTATAATCTACCCACCCAGTCTTCAGCTAGTTCCCAGCATAACAATAGACACCCCCTCTTTACTGTGCTATAACAAATTATTCCCGTTCCACACCATTCTCAGCTGCCCGTTCTTTTCCTCTATGTACCGCATCCCTCTCTGGCGCATGAGCCGTTGCACGGTGCTACGCCGCCGGTAGAAACTTCTCCTGCTGATTGGAAGGATGCCGTAGTGAGCCTCCAGCATGTCATAGCTTGTCCCTACCATTATGCTCTCTGCCAGTTCTTTTGCGATAAAGCTGTCGATGCTCAGGCAGGCTCTATAAACCTCATCCTGGCACACTCCTTCATTCTCTTTCTTTTCCTTAACGCATCTCATTCCTCATTCCTCCACAATACCAAAAAGCGCCTCATAGCAATTCGGTTAAGAATTAACTATTCGGCGCTTAGGCTCTATTGTCATGATTGATTCAGCTTTACATTTTCTGCAATATCCTGGGAAGTTAATCAGTACAGTATCATTCCTGACAACCTGCATTTTAGGATTTCCACACCTAGGGCATTGCAACCAATAATATTCCTTGGGCAACACACTCACTCCTTCATAAGAATATTATATCAGAACTGATGTTTTGTTTCAATAATCGGACATAAAAAGGATAGCGTAAACTTACTGTCAGTTGGAGAGTCGCAGAGGATTCCCTGCTATAGAA
>OGJJ01000137.1_pt1 | contig 65870 bp, 87 predicted proteins | sample 1572081 | NCBI WGS metagenome assembly OGJJ01 (sample SAMEA2582122, study PRJEB24529) | metagenome | biome: Human gut stool | place: China | collected 2011
GTATCGTAATAAGAAGTAAAACAATGAATCCCTGCACTTCCACCATCAATAATACTTCTATCCAATCTCTCTGCCCCGACCACATTAACAATATCCGCTTTTAATTTAATCGGATTCAACACTGACACAATGGGGATCTGCTCTGCTGCCAATTTTCCTGCATGCTGCGCCGCAGCTGAAACACTAAAACGAATACTTTGTATTTCTAAAATATATACGATACACAATATTGCAAATAAAAATATCGGTATTGCCATCGCTGCCTCTACAGTCACACTGCCATTCGTATAATCCTTGCCTTTATTTTTTCTATTCCACCGCTGTTTTTGTACAGTACTGGTTTTAGGATCTGATACAGGTACCTTTTCCTGCAATTTTTTAGATGAGTAATTATAATTTTGCACCATGCGGATTTTCCTTTCTAAAGATTTTCACATTTTATTTTTTGAGGGATTTATAAATGCCGAAAAGGCACCCGTATCAAACCCCAAAACCAGCCTGTTTTTGTACTCTATTTATAAGAACTATTCATCACTTTTATTGTGATTCATACCCAAATTTACATGGGAACTGATATGTTTTCCCGTTCCAGATTTCTACCTTGTTTTGTAGCTTCATCCTTGTAACACATGAATCTGCACGAAAATATCCCAGATTATTTTCATATATCAGATTTTCTTCTACCCGGTCTAACGTCCTCATCGTAATCTCTGAGTTTTGTTTCAAAAGTAAAAGTATTTGCAAATATTGGGTATATTTCATACCATTTTCATCATCTCTTCCCTCTTGCGTATCCAATGCACTTCCAAGAAGAAATAATGAGCTCAACTGCAATTGCCAGTTTGAATCATCTTTTATCATTGCTACACGATTGCCTGACAAAAGTGCTCGTATATCTATCACACTTTCTCCGAACCCCCATAGCATTAAAATTATCTGCTTTGCTGTCTCCATCAACTCTGGCTGTAGTAAAATCACCGCAACGGTAGCCGCTAATGCCGCTGCTTCTTCCTGCCTTTGTACGCTTCCCATCAAGTATCCGTAGTTTAATGCAAAACGTGCCGCCATCAACCGTTTTATAACTGCTTCAAGATTCTCTTTATCTGACGATTTCCCACACAATATATATTCCAGTTCATAGTCCAATGTCCGATTTTCTGATTTCTTTTCAACAGCTGAACTAAAATGTTGTTCTATATATTGTTCAAATAATACTCTTTCTTCTAATCCTCCTACTCCTACTCTTGCAGGAAAACTTCCTCTGCCTCCGTTTAAGGGACGACTTGACAATTGCTGTTCTTTCGATATTGATCTGTTCGATAAAATAAAATTCTTCGGCAAAGCCAATGCCAAAAGTCCTGATGCCTGCATCTGAAGTAATTCTGAGGCTTCTTCCTCTATAACACTTCCGTTTTGTAATAATTCATTTTCCATCTGTTCTGTCAACTGACTGCCTTCTATCTCTCTTTCTTCCCATTGTGCAGATAAACCAATCATATTCTGTATGCTTTGAATTCCTGTCTGTTGTTCCATAAATGCCAGAACTTGTTCCCTGAAAGCCTGTCCCTGATTATCTGTCAACATCTGTATTTCCGAAATCTCCTGTTCGATTCCGGCACTTCCATAATATGCAAGCCTGTCCAGAATCCGATTCTCGTCGTATTGTCCTGACTGGTAAGAAGCATCCAACGCAAACACTTCATATTCCTTCCATAATTCCTTTTGATATTCTCCAAATATTGAAAAGATTGCTCGATCCACATCCAATCGCTTTTGATTCTTTGTGGTTTGAATTGTCGCACTTTCAAGCAGTGCAAAAATAAATGAAATAAGTAGAACAAAAATTAAACTTAGAAATGCTGTAATTTCCCCTGATACCTTTCTTTTACATTGCATCAGATACCTGCGCTTTCACTTGTAATCTTTTCAAAAATTGTATTTACCAAATCTGTCAACTGATTCTTAAAAATAAGAACCAATGCAATAATCACAACCAAAATTAACAACAATTCTATAACCGACATTCCAGACTGGTCTTTCAGAATGTTTTTAATTTTTTCTGCTTCTTTCTGTAGTCTTATCTTCCCCATTAATGTAATTTGTTTTATCATAATGTCCCTCCATATCCTACATGCCTTATATTTGCAACGATAAAAATGCCGGTACGATAATCATCAGCAATACAACCGCCAGCATCAAAAACATTGGAAATAATATCTTCGTTCCCGCCTTTTCGCCCAACTGTTTTGCTGTGTTTTTCCGCTCATCAAACGCTGTATCTGCCTCCTGTCTCAACAATTCAGTCAAGCCTTTTGTGCCTTTTTTTAAGTTCTGTGACAACATTGTTCCAAACTTTTTATAGACTTGTAATCCGCAACGTTCACCAAAACGTTCATAACATTCATTTTCTGCCATACCGCCTTTCATCTCATGCATGGTATATGCCATCTCTTCATATACTTCTCTTTCAACTTTTTCTTTTTTTCTTTTTCCTTCTTCTACACTTACAGCCCGTCTTTTCTCCTGTTCATAATCGTTAACAATCTTATTCCACGCATTTCTTGGTGTCATACCGGCGCCAAGAAAAAGTGTAAAACGACTTATCATTTTAGGATAATCCAATGCTAACTGCTGCTCTCTTTTTGAATGTGTTTCCTTTACCTTTTGTTTTTCTGACACATACATCAACACTGCCATAACAATACCGAGCAGAAGTACTGCTGCTGCACGTAGATTCTTTGCATATTTCCAGATTATAACCTCCCCATTTATACTTGTTGGAAGTAACATCCGTTTCTCTGTCTCGCTTAACCGGTCCTGCTCATCTACCTCTTCGTTTAAATTTGACATCAGTTTTTCCATATCTGTCTGTTTCGGTGGCAATATTCTTGCATAAAGGAAATACATTTCCTTTATTTCCTCATAAGATAACGTAGCTCTCAGTTCAACTATGCGTCCTTCCTTTGGTAAATCATCATTCTTAACTTTCCCTTGCAAATTCAACACTTCATAATTATCCAGCTCCCAGGACACTTTAATCCCCGTATCAGGAATATTACGAATAAGATTCAGATTACTTCGCACCTCATCAAGACTTCTATTATCTCCTAATATCAGCTTCTCCAGCTGAACTTCTGCCTTGGCCAGTTCTCGTTGTAATTCTGCCTCCGTATATTTCTGTTCGTGGATTCGGACAGTATATGGTTCTTTGGCATCTCCGATCCATACTTGTAAAGCTTCTTGTCTGTCTCCTTTACCTTGCTTGTTACGTTCCACATAATTTATCCCTTCTTTCGTCATCGGAAGACTCTTAAGATTATCTGCAAGAAAAAGAATCAAAGATAATATTCCTGCTGTAAGAAGAATTATCCCTATTTTTTTCTGCATCGTATTCCGATTTTCTTTAAACTTCAATGTGTACCATCTTCCTTCCCATGTAATATGCCGCTATATAAATAATCAGGCACACACTCATCAACATGACTCCTGCAGCACTTCCATACAAGACAGATAAGAACTCCGGAAATGTAAAACGCATATACAGAACCATACCTAACGGAATCATGCACATCACCTGAAATTCTAAGTTCTTCGCCGCTAACATCGTCTGGATCTCCCGCTCTACTTCCATCTTGTCTCCTATCATGCGAATCGACTCTTTTAAAATTGTAATGCTGTCTCCACCCATCCGCTTGGCTGTCGCAAACACCACCGCAAAATCTTCTGCATCTTCTTGTTGAACTCTTTTGGCAAACGCCCACAATACTTGTTCGGCAGTCTGATTCATACTTAATTTATGTGTCATAAGTTCAAACTCCTGACATATACGGCTATCCTTTGAATATAATGTTTGCAACTCCTTTTCTGTGGAGCGAATCGCATTCTCTACCGAATATCCCACCTTCAAGGAAGATGCCATGATCTGCATTGCATCTCGAAACTGCATACGGAATTCCAATTCCTTTTTTCTGCAGCACTCTTCTCTCCACTGCTGAAAATATCCGATTGCAACCGGCAATAAGACAACACCTGCAATCCATGAATCATAAAACAAATATGCTAAGAGCAAATCCAGTACAATAGCCTTTGTAATTGCAACCATGTATTCCTTACGCTGTATATCCTGCTGCCAGCAATTTGTCCCGATGAACCAATTCCGCACTCTTCACCAGTGTTCCTTGAATCTTTCCACCTCGCATTCCCTCCTCTCGAAATTCATATAGCGTCTGTGTCTGAATCCGACCGTTCTCAAATCCTAACACCTCCACTATCTCCAGCACCTTTCTTGACTTGTCCCTCAATCTTCCCAAATGAATAATAATATCTAATGCAGATGCAATCTGTCTCTGAATTGCCGTTAAAGGAAGGTCTATTCCCATCATCATCATCGTTTCTAATCGATGCAACATATCGGTCGGATTATTTGAATGTCCGGTGGACATAGAGCCGCTGTGCCCGTTCAACATCGCCGATGATATCATGTCCACAGTCTCATCTCCTCTTACCTCTCCGACTACGATACGATCCACCCGCATGATAAAAAAGTGAAAGTAAATTTACGGAGGTGTCTTTATGAATGTGATCTATCGTGTGCATGGTGCTGGTGGCTTCTATATGGAAACGCAGAGCCAGGACCAGGCTTTCCGAGCTGCCAGGCAGGAAGCTGCGGCATCCGGTCAGATGGCTCTGGTGTCTTTTACCTGGGCTGGCCGGTACCAGATGCGCCGGTTCTTTCCGGACGGATCCATGGTTTCCCGGTAGTTATAATTTATACTAATTACCACCAAAAACCGGCCGATATCTTTGTGCAAATTACGGTTATAAATAACTTGAATAGTAGTGGCACTAGAGCTAATATACAGACAACAAAAGGAACGGAGGAAATAAAAAATGAAAATTATCGATAAATCTCTTTTAGGTGAAGTGAAGAACATGAAAGACGGAGAGTTCGGATTGTTTGAATACGTTGATGGCGGTCGCTGCTTCCAGGATAAATTCGTAGTTGTTGGTGGTGAGATGTTCTTTGAAACAGACATTCACTATTATGACGCTAAAACCGGGAAGGCTCTTGATTGCTTTTGCCGCTACAATGAAAATAATGAATGCCTGGTTGCGGTTGTAAATCTTGACGGGACCGTTGAAGTTAAATAAGGAGGCTAAACCTATGAGAAGAACAAACCGAGTATACCTGGTAACGTGGAGCTATCCTGGCGGCGGCTGGTGCACCGTCAGGGCCTACGTTGACACAAAGGCGCAGGCTAGAACTGCAGCAAAGAATCAGTACGGATCTCACATTGAGATTCACGATATAGAGCTTTGGGAGAGCTAATCTTCCAAGCATTAAACCACCGATGGCAGGTCCGAAGTCCTGCAGGAAGAAGCGCGACGGATGCCGTGGATGTTAGTTGACAAGTTTCCCTGGTTTTTAATGTGAAAGCCTGAAGGTCTGCTCCGGCAGACGTCCTCGTAAACGTTGCACCCTGGTAAGCCACCCGGCCACCAAGAAAGGAGTTCAGTGATTGCCATTGATTGAATAATATAAACCCTGGGTTTTCAGCAGGTTCCCCGCACAGCTTAATTGAACCGCCCACGGCGATCCTTTTAGAAAGGAATGAAGTAAATGTTCAACAAAAAGGAATTAAAAAAGATCATGGATAAGCACAAGGATTTCAATAAAGACCTGGCTGCTTATCTTGGGATGAGTGTACCCAATTTTTCGACCATATGGAATGGTCGGCAGCAGTTTAATCTGAAACATATACGTCTTATCGCGATCCGGTATTCTCTGGATCCACAGCAGGTATGGGGTATCTTTCTTTTCCCGGAATCAAACGAAGACCAGGAGTCATAGGCTCCCGGTCTTCTTCTTTTTTAATTAAACAGTGCATACCATGTATCTGGTCCGCAGCACTTATCTGCAGACAGCCCCTTTGCTTTCTGGAACGCCTCGATTGCAGCGTCTAAGTTGTTGCCGCAGGTGGCATCCATAGCTCCGGTATAGTATCCCTTTGCTGACAAGATGAACTGTACCAGGAATGTGAAGGTTCCGACGGTTCCGTGCTGCACAGTAGCCTTTCCGGCCACAGCTTTGCAGGACGCGTAGAAGTTCTTATTGGAAGGTGTCAGCTTGGTTCCGTACTTCCGGTTCATGAGGTCCTTCCATACTGCCAGCGCTGCCCATCTGGATGCTGTGCCGTAGTCTCCGTCCACAACCAGTTTTGCGCCGCAGTATTTGAGCAGCCTGTCTCCGTAGTTTGAATTGAGCCATGTCTGGCCATTCTTGACATTGGAGCTCTTACTATTGCTGCCTGAATGAGTACCTCCGAATCCGGAGTTCACATTGCCACTTCCTCCAATCTTTGATCCATCCTGAACGTTGGTTGCGGTATGGTGGCTGTCATTCAGAAGGATGTCTCCTGCCAGCAAGTAATCAGGACCGGTCAGAAACTTGGATTCTGTCAGAACCTGGAAGCCTGCCGCCTTCGCACCTGCTCTCAGGTTCCCTGTATAGGTAGCGCTGATATTCTTCAATGCATCAATTCCGAGGAGATACCCTGTTGCCTTGATATTTGCGATCACACCTGCAGAGCAGTCTGCCTCACATGCGATTGTGATCTGCGCTGGATCGTAGTTACTTGCTTTTAGATGCTGCCAGTATGTACCTCGCTGATTCTGGTCATATCCGACCAGATTATTCTTCGCAGCCTTGATGCCAAGCTCTGCCAGCTTCGCTCTGACTTTAGCGTCCGGATGTCTGAGGACGCATTTCCACGGTCTATTATACCACGGAATCAGCGCCCACTCTGTACCGGTCTGATCTCCGGCTTTTCCTCCGGAATATTTTCCATTTTCATCGTGTCCACTATTACTGATTAAACTCATTCGTTTTTCCTCCTACAAATAGTTGTCTTCATCCGGATCGAAGTCCTCATCGTCTGGATGAAGCTGTCCCATTTTATCCATGAGAATGAATGTTATCGGTATGAAGATTCCAAACAGCAGAGCCAGCGGCCAGATCAGGCCACCGATTATCACCATCAGCACAAGTGCTGGGTAGTTCGGTTTCCCTGGCTCGTAGTATTCCCCATTGTCTGAGCAGTAGAGTCTTTCATCTTCATCTTCCATTTTTGTCAGGGTTCTGATCGCCCATATATAAACTGGCTCGCTGATCAGAATCCCGATTGTGTAAACAAGAGCAATTTTCCATAACATAAAACCACTCCCTTCTGGTATGTTATTATTTCTGAGAACCGTTTACTTTCCCGTCATCGAGCAGATCCTTGACGCCTCTGAACCACTTATCAATTAAAATCATGAGGTCGTCGTCTGTGATGAATACCTGCAGCCATTTCGGTAAAAGTCCACGTGCCTGGCTTACTACCCATTTAAGTTTCTGCTTCCCCTGACCGGATTCGTTATATATATGCTCTGCCTTCAGGATAAGCACGTAAACGTCAGTACGGATTCCTTCCAGTCCCTTTGCTTTGAAATACTGGAAAGCCATGATAATTGTTACAATCAGGAGCACTCCGATTACTAAGATCAGGATCGGGAGCGGGACCTGTTTTAAAAAGTTCAATAATTCCATATGTATTACCCCCTATGATTTTCTGCTGGCGTATAACTCGGCCAGTCTTTCTGTGTCGTCCATTTCAATTTCTTCTAACCGGTTCATGGCTGGCTGGACTTCCGAATGCATGAACCCGTTTCCACCGAGCTTCTCATAATCTCCGAATGAATCCCAGAACGACTTCGATTCCATCTTGCTCCATGCGAGCTGCGGATTCTTATACTCGTTTGTGTAATAGTGGTAGGAGTTTAGAAGCTGTGCCTGCAGTTTATTCAGCTCTCCTGCCTTCCGGTCTTCTTCCATCTTATCGATTTTCTGTGATGTTTCGGCCTGGTGTTTAGACAGCTCACTGAGTTGGTTATTGATTTTTTCCTGAATCTCGATGCTCTGCTGCCGCCATTTAGGGTACTGCGCTACCTGCTGCAGTGCTTTTTGTAGCTCCTCTTCTCGCTTCTGATAAGCGTCCAGGAGTTCCTTGATTCTTTTTACAATCTTTCCTCCTGTCTTCCATATGAAGATCAGCGCCACGATGAGCAGTCCCCATTTATAAACGGTGAGTCCGAGTATCTCGTATTCTCCAAATAATTCCATAAATGCTTCCATCCGGTTTATCCTCCCTGTCTGCAGTATTTGCATTCCAGACATGGATTCTGTGTAGCCGGAATGTGATAGTCGCGACATTCGCCGCATTGGCCATAATGCCTGCAGGACTCTTCCTGGCAAGGTTCCAGGGACATCCTGCAGAGTGTTATGGCTTTATGGCAGCAGGAGAAATTATTCGTCTTTTGGCTTGCTGGCGATGATTTCTTCTTTTTCATCTTCTGTGATCCAGCCTCTCTCCACTGCAGTCTGAAGCGCTTCGTCTGTGAGACGGCCCTGCTGGTATAATCTTTTCAGTCTTTTATACATTGAGATCGTCACCTCCTAAAGATGCGATGATCAGGTCATCAACTACGCTGCTGAGGTCATCTTTTTCAGATTTCAGCATTTTTACTTCCTTCTGAAGAGCTTCGATTTCGGTCAGCTCCTCTCCTGCTTCTTCTACATCTTTTGCCTGCTGAAGCCAGGAATCGAAGGACGCCTCTACGCTCTCTGCCAGATTTTCTCTGTATCTGGTTTTGATTTCAAAGCGATCATATCTGTAGTATTCCTGTGCTGATTCTCCTTCTGAGGCTGCCTGGCGCTCCAGGGGGCCTTCGATATTGTCATACAGGATTACTGTGCATGCGACTCCTTCTCTCTTCGGGAAGGCCTCAATTTCAAGCCGCACAGAGGGTTTGATATTGCTTTCTGTTTTCATGACTGACTACTCCTTTCAATAACTTAATGTTTACAAACGGCTGAATCCATTTCTCATAGAATCCATGAGAGTCTGAATGATCTATAAAACCCATGTAGCTGATCATTCCAGAGGCGTTCGTTTTGGAGATGTACTCTTTCTTGGATATGACTTTTGCTTTCCTTGAAATTCTGTACATAACCGACTTACGGAGCGTCGTCCATCCTTTGTGGAACTTATACCCCAAAAAGTCGAGTGGGCGAATGCGCAGATGGAAAACCTGCCAGGTATCCTTGATTCGCATCTTCACTTTATTTAGCCATCCGGACGTGTATCTTATTGCTGCATGCAGTCGTTTCTTAGATGAATCAAACAGGATGATGTCGTCGACGTATCTGGTGAGATGTCGGACTCCACATACTTCTTTGAGCTTGTGGTCTAAATCCTGAAAGAAAAAGTTGAGGAACCATGGCGACGTGTAAAGCCCTACCGGGATGCCGACTGCATTAATCTCCGGTAGCATACGGGTATGTGTGGCCATGGCCTGTTGATAGCTTGCGATAATTTTAAAAGCTAATCTTAAAAACTTACGGTCTTTGATTTTCTTTTCCAGCTTCTTCCGGAGCTCCTCATGCGGGATGCTCGGATAGCATTGCTTTACATCGATCTGCGCGACTTTGCTGGTTCCTGCCGGATCCTTTGCGATCCAATGCTCTATGATTTTCCTCGCTCCGTCGGTTCCTTTTCCTGGAACACAACCGCAGCTGTACTCGTAGGCTCCATGCATCACGATTTCTTTGAATACCTGAACGAATGCATGATGCACGCACTGATCAGGAAAGAATCGAGGAACTGCGATGATACGCTTTTTCTTCTTGATTCCATCGTTGATTTCACGGATCGTGTACTTATGTGGTCTGAAGGATTCTGTGATAAGCATCTCCTGCAGCTTCCCTGCGTACTTGTCCAGGTCGTTTATGACTCTCTGAACAGATGGCCGGTTCATTTTATGCTTTGCTGCATTCTTGATTGCTTCCTTCAGATTATCGATGTCTACAACTCTCTCGAAGAGGTGACCGATTCTCTTTGTGTACTTAATTGGTTTTATGGTTTACTCTTATCTCTTTGTTAGCCTCACCGGCTTTCAGACTTGCTACTAACCGGTGCCATTTACGGCCTTAATTTTCACCAAGCGGTGAGGCGTCTGAATGACGGCAATCTTTAAGATTGCGAATAAAAGCACGGCATTTTTATATATCAAAAATTGGAAAAATGCCTATATTGAGATAATTAACAAAGTGGGCGCCCGCCGATGTTCCAGTTCGAATTACCAGAGCCGTTGTTGCAGTTCCGATAGAAAGGCCCGCCATTCGTGCCGTTGTTCACGTTACCACCGGAGATAACCACCGAGCGCGCGTGCTTTTATTCCCTATAATTTACGAGTTGCATATTTCAGATTTCAAAGAGGACGCTGCTTTCCTGGCATGCATATGTTAGGTTCCTTTGCCGGGAAGCCTCCGGGGGAGAAAATCCCCCGGTCCCCCTTGAAATGGTTATTTTCTTGCCTGAGGGCGCCCGCCGAGGGCCCAGTACGAAATACCAGAGCCGTAGGCGCAGTACCGAAAGAAAGGCCCGCCATTCGCGCCGTAGTTCACGTTACCACCGGAGAGAACCACTTCCCCGTCTTCGTCCTGGTAGTAGTAATCGCAGAAGTAAGTAGCGCTTGAGCCTTCGGCGTTCGTGCAGATTTCAATTTCTGGCCATTCCGGATCATATCCGAATTCCTTCACGTATCCGTTGGACTGCGCTGCCACATATCCTACTTTAAAGTAGGAGCCACTGTATGTCTTATCAGCATACGCGCTTCTATCATTGCAGTAGTAATGCTGCCGCTTCTGAATGTTATCCCCGTCTCTGAACTGCCACATGTTTCCGTACCAGTCTTCAATCCAGAGGAATCGAATTGCACTCATACCGTTGGTCTTTCCTTCTACGCGGCCGTTCGGTGATGCCATCTCGATAGTTGCTCCTGTCGGCTGAAGCGAAGACCAGAGGACGCTGGTTGTTGTGATTGCTACCGGACCCCCGTCAAAGTACACGCATACTGCGTTATCAATCTCTGTTGAATCCTCGATTTTTGTCACTCTTCTATCTGCAGCTAAACTCTGCGACCACAATCCCGAACCGATAGAGATTCCCTGGCCGATTGCAAATCTGTTTCCATAGTCTTTCGCTACTGTGATATAATTTCCGGTTCTTTCCTGAAGCGCCAGTCCTTTTGTTCCGTCTTCAGGGAAATCTGTTCTACCACTGCCGAGGATTGCCTGGGCGTTCGAGCTGGCGAACATAACGATGAAGCAGGTGTCTAAGAAGTGCATTGCCCATACGTCGTCCAGATACCAGTTATCTCCATTTGCTTTACAGAGAGTTCTGAACTGCGCACGTGTTTTGTTATGTACCGGGAATACTCCGGACTTGGACTCCAGCTTGTCTCCTTCTGCATTCAGCGATCCATCAAAGATTGGCAGATATACTTTTTCAGAAATTCTGCGGTCAGCTCCGTCTGTAAATAAGTGATCCAGGTGCAGGTGGCCGATTGGTCCGGATGAGACGCCTCTGTACTCCCATTTCACTCCATCAGCATCTGTTTCAAACCAGCGCCCTGTGTATGTAATAGGGACTTCGAGCATGACATTTCCATTGGATCCGTCCCACTGAAAGTCTGCATCTCCAAGGTATGCATTGACGGTTCTGTCTGCTGCCAGATTGCATGGACGTATTTCACTGAATGGATAATGACTCATCATGTCGTTCTGTACAGTGCCGTTCCCGACTGCTGCCTTACAGATCATTCCGACTGCATCTCCCACTCTTTCCCACGTTGCGGAGCTGGACCCGACTTTTCTTCTGGCCGCCAGAAGCTCCACCTTGCTCTGCTCGATTAAGGTTACCCTTGTTTCCAATGCTTCCAGATCTGCCTGCAGAGCAAGTGCTCCGGCGCTGTTGATAGTCACGCTTGCCGCATTTGCAACTTCCAGATAATAACTCAGGTTGATCACTGACGGAATCACGCCGTTATACGCCGGCATGTAGTCGCTTGTGCTGGCTGTTGCGATGCTGTAGAGGATTTCTCCTTTCTGTGGATCTTTCGCAAAGATACCGAGCTCTGTGATATCGTAGCCAGTGCTTAGTGTTTCTGTTTCGCTCTTGTTTGTAATCGCAATCTTCAGAATAAGTGTATTGTCTGCATCGCTGATGCTTTTGCTCTGAATCGGGAAGGTCTGCTTCGGTGTTTTCAGCGCTGTTCTGCCTTCCAGGTTTTCCCCTGAAGAATAGCTTCCTGATCCAGTCTGTACCTTTGTAATCTGGATAGACGTCTGTCCAGCCTGAGCTTTTGCCAGAAGTGCCTTTCCGGCTGTTGTCAGCTTGCTTTGATTCCAAATTAACATTTAATGTTCCTCCTTTATGAATGATGTAATATTGTAAATATCGCCCTTTTGTGCAATATTGATTGAACTGTGAGCATCTGCTATACCGTTATTCTCATTGGTTATGCAAGACTGATTTTCCGTAACGACTCCGTATGCTGCCATACTTTGTCCGGCCGGAGCCTCCGCGTCCTGATTCACGGTATTTAGTACACAGGAATCCTGTGATACTGCACCTGCCACTGTGGCCGCGTATGTGGCCTGTCCTGCCTCTTTATCCTCTCGGATGATATTCAGGACGGTACTCTCCTGAACTGCGACCTGATGGATAGCTACGTGTGCGTCAGAGTGAATGTCTCGAACGATTACTACTCCTCTGATATGAGATCGGACGTTTTTTGCCTTCTTGATCATGGATGCAAGTTGATCTATGATATCTGGTGTCAATCGTGCCGATGTAATAATGTCGAATGTTCCAGGAGTAAATGGTGGATCTGTATAATCAAACCACTCCTGAATCTCTCCTTTTCCAAATACGACCGTGACCATGTCTGCTACCGTAGCCGGTGTTCCTGCGTATGTGTACCATTTCAGTGTGTTCTTTACGATTTCTCGCTTCTTCTCGATCTCCAGGTCCTGCTCGTAATACATGGCCCGCATTTCGACGGCGAAATAATCCAGGATGTCTTCCGGAAGATCGTCGACCATGCTATAGCACATCGCCTGATCAGCATAGCTTTTTATCCGGATCATGGCCTGCTGCATGGCATAGCTTAATGCCTGAATCTGTGGCGATTCCTTGTCTGGCCATACATCTATGAGCCCGCCTTCTGTAAAACTAATCATCTTCCAGGCCTCCATATGTCACAATTTTCGAGGAAAGCTTAGCCACATTGGCTTTCCCGATCACCTGGAATACCGGAAGTGTAACCTCTACGCGCTTGGCTCCTGCGGATACCATCTGCTGGATCAACTGCGATGGATTGATGTCTCTGCCGATTTTGCTTCTCTGCCACTGGATGTAATCATCCACAGCAGCATTGACGGCTGTTTTTATCGTGTCTACTTTCTTTAGGTCACTCTGGTTTACAAAATATTTCACATTGACCTTATACTCTACTGTTTCCGGAGCTTTTACCGTTACGCGGTCAGTGAGTGGCCTGATCTGCTCATCAGACAAGAATTTCTGGACGCCCAGGAGCATACTTTCTGAAGGCAGTTCTCCATCATTCATGATAAATTCAATCACGACATCTACTGGATCGTCGCTGTAGATCAGAACATCTGAAATGTTTGAGTTGTATGTCTTTACCCAGTAGCGATAGGATTCCTCTGGCCCAGCCACGGAATATTTTGACGGAGCGATGTAGATTCTGTCTTTCAGAGTATCGTCGTCTTCTATATCAGCCCCTCCGGTTGTTGGCTCCGTATTGGCCACTTTCGCCACGTATGGCACCGGATCTACCAGGATATTGATTTCTCCTACTTCCAGGTTGTTCCCGGCCACTCCGCTTGTCATACATTCTGCAGCAACATCTACACTGGACTCACCTGACGGAATCTCTGCATGTGACTCTGTCTGAAAGTAGACTTCTCCATTTGTGACTCTGGTTCCTTCCGGAATTTCCACAGTGCTTGGTCTGATTCCTGAAAGAGTAAATCTGATCATAGCTCTCGATGGCTTAGCCTGCTCTCTTGCGATTCCCTTCATGGCTGCCAGGTTATCCAGGTATGCTCCGTAGCTGTATTTCAGAAGATCCTGCTTTCCCGTTTTATCGACATACAATAAAGCCTGGTATACCTGGATACTGAGCGCATACAGAATCAGTGCCATTGGATCTGCGCGGTCAAGAACCACATCCTTACCGGTTATTTCTTTGTATCTGTCCTGGTAATCTCTGACCATCTGCGTCTGCACGTCTTCTAGTTGCATATCATCTATGAAGCTGACGTCTGGAAGGTTTAAAATTTCATCAATCATGCTTACACCCTCCTTTCTATATGAATTTGTGTTTTTACGACTCCTTTGTCATTCGCTGTCTGATCAACCCCTGCGACAGTAATGTCCGGGATATACTGATCCACTTTCTCTGAAAGCTCAAGCGCCAGCAAATTGACAGATTGCTCCGGGCCGAGGTCGAGAACGTTTGGAGATATCCCGAATCCCCGGCTCCCTGGAAGCGTACCCTCTCTTGTAGTAATGAGGGCCTTTAGCTGCAGGTTGTATCTTTCCGCATCCGGAAGCCCTGCTGTTGATTTGATTTCGATATTCTTAATCTCTTTCATTGCCGCCTCCTTATGCGTATTCTGCAAATGTGATATTGATTGTTGCTTTTACAAGCTCTCCCTTATTCCAGATCGTGTCCCATTCTTCGCTGATACTTGAAATGTACACTTTTCCGGTTCCGACTCTTTTCCCGCCAATAATCAAGTAATCAACTTCTCCAGATCTGGCGGCTGCTTCTAATCTCTCAATAGTCGCCCTTGGCTTCACTCCGTGTTCTGCGGATAGGATTGCTGTGACTGTAGTCTCGTCTAAATCAGGTCCTTGAAATTCAGAGCGGGGTGCAGCTCCGACGATTTCATGTTTCTTCCATCTTCCGGCGACCGTTCTCTTTAAATCCTTTAATGCCAGCATTTTCTCTGAGCTGACTTCAAATGTGATTAGCTTTCCAAAATTTCCAATTTGGGCCATCGCCTATACCTTCTTTTCTACTTCTGACAGTCTACTGCTCAACTCTTTGTTTGCTTTCTCCAGCGCACCGACTCTATCAAAGAGTTTTAGAACCTGCGCCGCCGTGAATGTTCCGGATGCGCAGACATAGCGTATTGCAGGACCTCTGTGTTCCACGGTTCCGTCTTTAAACTGAACGTATGCCTGGCCTGGTGTCTTTGAGAATTCTTTTCGGAATACATTTTCACCTGATACAGCTGGAGGTTTTGCGATATTCCAGTATGGGCCGAGAATAATCCCATTGGCCGTTCCATTGGATAAATGCAAAACTGCGACTTCTTCTCCAATCTTTGGCATTTTATATTCATCATTGAAGGAGAGGAGCGGGAATGGTGCGGTTACTGCATTATCCATATCCGGATATGTAACTTCTGCCATTCCGTTTTCATAATCAATCTTAGAAATTTTACCGATTCTGATATACTTCTCTGCCATTAGCTCTCCTTTCTAATCAAACGATCCTTCATCAACCCAGCCGTAGCAATGCGTCTTGCTCCAATTCGTAGTGATAAGATGCCACGGATGCGCTTTTCCTGAACCATTTGCTATTGTGATTTTGGCCGGTCCAGCTGCGACTCTGTATCCTTTTGATCCTGGATAACTTGACACATAGTGCGTGCCTCCGTGGAAGTTTACAATATCTCCAACTTTATAGGTTTTTTTCTTCGCTGCAGGTTTTGATGGAGTAGGCGCCGGTGGAGCTGGAATGTGTACCAGTCTGGTCTGACATTTATGAAGTTCTATCTCCTGTGTTGTGCCACTGGAAGATACGGTTGTCTTGACCTGGTCCACATAATACTTCCCATTTGCTTTTCCTAATCCTGAAAGCGTCACTGTGACGCCTGCCACGACCTTTGGATTTGCCCAAATCGTACCCGTCAGCGTAGTTGCTGATTCATTTGATTCATTTACTTTTGCGGCTGCCTTGTACTTCGCATCATTGATATCGTCTGCCTGCTCATTGATTCTAAGTACACGGCTTCCAGCTGCATTTTCTTGGATCAGACCGATGAAGGTGCTGATCTCTTTGTTATCACTTCCGCTCTTGTAGGATGTCCTGGCACCTGTGTATGTTCCCACCAGCGTGTCTTTGAAATTCCATTCATCGTCCACGAACTCTTTTCTGGTTATCGTTGCTACCGGGGCTTTCTTCTCATATTTTCCTTTGTCGAATATGATTATTTTTCCCCTGTACACTTTCATTGCCAGACCGTAGCTACTGCAGACGCCGTATAGAAAAGCGGAGTCTGTCTTTTCAGACTGCTCTATCTTTGCGATAGTGATTTTGTTTGCGTCATATCCAAAGCCGAGACCATATTTCTTTGCGATCTCTGCTCCGATCTGCTGAATAGTGACCGACTTCCATGTTTTGGTACGTTCGGTCTCTTTGAATGATTCACTGGCTGGAATCGCCAGACCTCCGAATGAAGCCTCTAGCGGTCCACCTTTGAATCCTATAGTATCCAGGACAAAGTTCCCGCATTGTGTCGTGAAATTTTTTCCTGGCTCTGTCCAGTTTTCAAATAGAATCGATGCGTCGATTTTGTCGCCCTTTGTTGGGTACCAGCCATTCAGCCATTTCATGTCTATGTTCTGAAGCGTGATGTCCAGTGAATCGCTGGATCCGCAGGCCACATCCGTATAAGCGATACTCTTCAGATATGGCGCTATGGATTCATTGACATTTTTCCCGTTGAACTTGACTGTCGGCTTGGCTCTTCTTGCTTTAGCCATCTTCGTCTCCTTCTACGTACTCATAGATCATGTCATTACTGTTATCGATAGTCTGTCTCCAGAATGGAGCATCTTCGTCATTATCTTCTGGTAAATCCGGCACCGTGATTACAGTGCCGGAAGAGAACACCAGAACTTCCAACAGTGGCCAGTTTGCTTCTATGAGGTTTTTCATATATTTCTCTGATCCGAAGAGTTTGTATGAGATCAGATCCCACGTATCTCCCTGAATCGTAGTGTATGTCATACTCACGATCGTTCCTCCTTATGAAAATGACACCCTGCCTTTGTTTCTGATGTATTCCTTCATCATGCGTTCAAATTCTTTCTGACTCATGCGGTTAGCTTCCACAATATCTTTCTTGTCCGGAGCATCTCCCTCGAAACGATAAGTCGGACTGAACACGAAGGTTGTTCCCTCTCCATTATCCTTCTTATTTTTGTCAGAATCCCTGTTTCCGGAAAAGCTCTGAACTGTTTCTCCCAGGACAGAAGTCCGGGACTTGAATTCAGGCATATCGATGGTTCTCGTCTGCTGGCTTTCAGAATCTACTGGCGTGATATTATTCTGGATAGTCTGCTGTTCGTTTACGAGTTGCTTATTTAGTCCGGTACTTGCAGCTCTTCCTAAAGATGCACCGGCATTCTTGATTGCGCTAAGTGTATTCTTCATTCCGACTACAAGTCCTTTTCCGGTAAACATACCGGATTCCGTCGTAATCTTAGACGGTGAGTGAATCTTCAGTGAACTGTTAATGGATGCCGATGCAGCTCTTGCGATGCTGCTGGCCGTTGCCATTACGGATCCTCGCATGGAATTCATACCACTGACCAGACCGGCCATCATATTCATTCCTGCGCTGTACAGGCTTACGGATGCAAATGCTGAGTAGATTCCTGAAGCAGAGCTTCTGGCCGCCGATGTGGCTTGTGCTCCTCCGGTTCTTACTGCTGCCACCACTCGATTCATTCCACTTGTTACAACCACTACGGTTGCGTTCATGGTTGTTGCCGTGATGGTCCTTGTCTGGTTTCCAGTCGTCTGTACTATTGTTCGGATCTGCGTACTTGATGCCGTGACTCTTGCTGTTATGTTAGCTGATCCGGATGTAATCGTTGCCGTGGCCATAGCCATGGTCGTTGTTACACTTGTCTGAATTCCCGCCATGGATGTTCTCACGCTTGTGGTCACCACCATGAACGATGCACCCGTTGCTGCGATTCCTGCAGCCGCCGCAACCGCGCTAGTTGCTGTTGTTCTAAGCGATACCGCGAAGGCTGCCATTGAAGCTGAAGCTGTAGCACTTGGTGCGACTACGGATGTGAGCGCCGCCGTCATTGGAGGCACTGCTGTCGCTACGATTCTGAATGAGTTCGCCGCCATGGTTGATGCCGAATTCAACATCGATGTAGTTGCCGAGAATGCTGTAATTGCGGCTGTTGCCATTCCGAGACCAGTTGCTACTGTGAGAACGCCTGCTGACAATGCTGTGAATGCCAGGGCTGCCGCTCCTCCTGCTGCAGCTAATCCGGTTGTTGCTGCGGCTGCTCCTGCCACTGCTGCGGCATATGGTGCCATTGCTGCGGCTGCTGGTGCGACTCCTGCGGCCAATACGGCCATTTTAGCTGCCACGCTTACAGATGACTTAGCCATGGATTTTAGTCCGGATGCGGCCGTTTTCGCGCTTGTACTGATTGTCTTAACTCCGGCCGCCACCAGGGGTACCTCCGCTGATAATGGAAGCATACCTGCATCTGCTGCGACTGCTGCCGCCGCTAATGCCAGCAATCCTGCCGCCGCCACCGTTGCTCCTGCTCCTGCTGTAGTGCATCCGACTGCGAAGACTGTCATTGCAGCTCCGAGCTCAGCTATCGCTATCGCTCCGCTTGCTCCATATGTAGAAAGCTGCGGAAGGCATGCAGTTATGATTGCAAGTGATGCGGATCCGAGTAATGCTGCAGCACTTACGACTGCCAGGGCGGCTCCGAACGCTGCCAGGGCGGCTGCTCCTGCCAAGAGAAGCGGTGCCAATGCACCGGCGACTGCTCCGAATGCTAGAACCCCGACTGCCAGGGCGGCCATTGCAATCTGCGCCGGTGCTCCTGCGGCTGCCAGCTGAGTTGCTGCCTGAACCATGATCAGACATCCGGCACTTGCCAATACAACGGCTGCTCCGAATGCGATGAGTCCTGCTGCTCCTGCAGTGAGCGATGGCCCGAGAGCTCCTGCAATTGCAAGCAGTCCAGCCATTCCACCGACCATGAGACCAAGTGCGACTGCTGCGAGCGGTCCTGCTGCAGCCACCTGTGTTGCAGCCATTGCCATGAGTGACATTCCTGCGCTTGCCATTAAGACGGCGCCTCCGAATGCTAACAGTCCGGTTGCACTGGATGAGAGTGCCGGTCCCATTGCTCCGGCGATTGCCAGGAGCGCTGCCATTCCTCCAATCATGATTGTGATTCCTGCCAGTGCCATAGGTCCTGCATCTGCCATCTGAGTTGCTGCTAATGCCATCAGAGACATTCCTGCACTTGCCATCAGGATTGCTCCTCCGAACGCCAGCAGGCCTTGTGTGCCTGCCTGGAGCTTAGGAGCTATCTGTCCGGCGATTGCCATCATTCCGACGATTCCTGCAGCCATTATCGCGACTGCCGCCTGTGCTTCAGGTCCTGCTTTTATCAGCTCTTTCGCCGCCTGAACAAGAACCCACACGCCTGCTGCTGCCAGTGCGAATCCAGCGCCAAATCCGAGCGCATTCTTCGCTGCCGCCGACATAACCGAACTACTCTGACTTACTGGATCCACGGTCTTCTTCACGCCTTTTCCAAGCACTCCGGCCGCTTTTCCAAGTTTTCCGAATACACCAACAACGGACACTGCAACCTTGAACATCTTGCCTAGGATCAGGAGAACCGGTCCCACTGCTGCCGCAATGGCTACCCATTTCACGATGTTCTTCTGCATAGCCGGTTCCATGTTATTGAATGCATCGATTGCCTTTGTAATCTGATCGACTGCCGGCTTCAGATACTCGCTTGCAATCTGGCCGATGTTGTACTTCATAACATCAAATGAAGAGTTCAGCTTTTCGAGCGATCCTCCCATTCCTGAAAGAAGCGCGTCTGCCATCTTGTGGGATGTTCCGGTGCAATCTTCCAGTGCTGCTGAGTATGCCTGCACCTTTTCAGGTGATGCATCGATCAAAGTCAGCCATTTTGACATCTGGTTCTTTCCGAAAATTGCGGCAGCAGCCGACAGTTTCTCTTCACTGGTTAATCCTGCAAAGCTGTCATGCAACTGTTTTTGAACCTCTGTCATGCTCTTCATGGTTCCATTCGAGTTGAATATCTCCAGTCCGAGCTTCTGCATCCAGGCTGCTCCATCCTTCGCTGGACTTGCCAGCCTTGCGAGTCCGGTCTTCAGAGCCGTTGCTCCTTCTGATCCGGAGATAGATGCATCTCCGAACACATCCGTTATCGTGGCCAGGTCTGACATTGACCAACCGACTGAGTTGCAGATCGGTCCGGCGATTGACATTGCCTCAAACAGATCTGTGACGGTTGTATTTGCCTGGGCCTGCGCCTTCGATAGGATATCGGCTGCAGTAGCTGCATAGTCTGAATCCTTACCGAACATCTTCAATGCATTTCCGAGTCCGCTAGTAACTTCTGATAGGTCTGTAGCTGTGCCTGCTGCCAGGTCTAATGCCGGCGTCAGCATATTCGCTGCCTCCGTTGCCTGGAAACCCTGGCGAGCGAAGTTCAGTGTCGCATCTGCCGCATCCTGCATTCCGAATACGGAATTTGCAGCCGCCGTTTTCATAGCGGATTCAAGTGTTGCCGCCTCGCTGCTCGTAGAGCCCATGGTCGCCTGGACCAGCTTTAATGTCTTATCAACATTACCGAATTCCTGAACGGATGAGGCTCCAAGCGCAATGATCGGCATTGTGACGCCTGCAGTCAGTGTCTTTCCTGCCTTTGTGAAGGCGTCGCCCATTGTATTTAATGTTTTCTGCGCCTCCTTGATAGAAGACGAGAAGGATTTTTCTAATTGTCCAGCGATCTTGATCGCTATCTTATAGTCGCTCATTTCTTCGCCTTATTAACCTCCTTCAGATCTTCGCACAGGTCAAGTAATTCAAAGAGAGACAGGCCGAGAAAAAAATCCAGGCCTGTCTGCAGATTGATCGACAAGACTAGGCAAACTTTACGAAGGTCGGATAAGTCGTTCGGATTTATTCCTCTCCGAAGAAAAAAGACGTAACTTTGTTCTTGATCTTCATTGCATCACGAGGCGTTAATCCTTTAAAGAACTCAACCGGTCGGCCGGTTGCGCTCGCTGCGATAATCATTGCGTATTCCAGGTTGGTCTCCGGCATTACGCTGATTACTCCAGATGCCTGAAGAACTTTATTCGCCTTAATCAGGTCATTGGCTGTGATTCCTTCCATGCCTGACATATCGATCTTGCTGATAGTCTCTCCCTCGAACTGGTATACCTTTGTGAATTCCACGATGTTGCTTTCTTCGACTTCATCTTTCTTACTGTCGATAACTACAATCTCTGGCTTCTTTTCAACTGTTGCAGCATTGTCATTGTTTACGGTGTTTTCGGTTGCTTTCTCGCTCATATCCATTTCCTCCTATTAGCACTGGCTTCTGATTTTTGAAAGCATATCTTTTCCGTTCAGGATGAACTTAAAGTTCAGCTTATCCAGTTCCAGCGTTGTCTTATTGTTAATCATTACTTTGAGATAGAGGATTTCCATCTCGATTTCAGGCTCCCCTTTCTTACCCTTGGCAAGTTTTCCAAGGCTTGAGTTGGTTGCCTTTCCTCTGACTACGATCTTGACAGGCACGTAGTCAGTACCTCCTGTTGATGAGTCCATGACCTGCATGGAACCTCTGAGTGTAAGCTGCGGAGGCTTTGTCGTATCCATGAGACTGAACAGATCTGTGTACAGGTTAGAGAATGGAATCTTGATTTTTGCGGATGAGAACTGACCAGTTACTGCATCCTCCACTTCTCCGAGTACGCCTGCTGCCTCAATTGTGTCTGTAATAGCTTCCAGCTCCGGAAGCTCCACCTCCCCGGAGATTCCGATCAGCTTGTTCGCTTTGTCGTTATAAACGTTGTAATTGTTGATTACCTCAGGAATGATCATTATTCTCCACCTCCCAGAGCGCTGGCCAGAAGATCTGTATCATAGCTCAGCGTGTTATCGATTTCCTGTGCCGGAGTATATGGCGCGATCTTCTGTCTGAAGGTCATCTTTCCTGCCAGGACGTCTGTTGTCGGGTTATCTTCTTTTCTGTATTCAATGGATGCCCCGGCCCATTTGTCCGGTGCGTATGCCGCACAACGGATATTCTCTGAATCTACGATAGATTCGATAAGGACCTGATTCATTGGATCATCCACCTTGTCAAAGTAAGTCTGGATAAATGTATTTCCCTGCCAGTCGAACATGCGCCGTACTGGGATCCAGATATCCTTCGCGTCATTGCTTCCTGGGAATGCGCCGGTATAATTTCCCCAACATCTCCAACCGTTCACGTTTGTGGCTGTAACCACTCCGTATGTATTGATTGTAGATGCCTGGTCCTGATCCACGCAGACCTCTGTGCCATCTGCCAGGCACTGACCGGTTACTCCGAGCAGTTTGTTTGATGGTGACAGGTTCGGAACGTCATCATTCTCTGTGTCCTGATATGCCATCATGGCTGCCACTACTGCAGATTTCGCCAGAATAAGTTCTCCGACCTTGTCGTATGGCCAGAGGACCATGCAGTGTGCGGATGTGTATCCGCTATCTTCTTTTACCTTCTTACAGTCCGTGTACTTGGTAGCTTTGGTCGTATCCAGATCAAGGAGCGCCATTGCTTTGAATACTCCGTTGATGTTGGCCGCCTTTGCTGCCAGTGCGATTCCAACTTCTGGAATCTGAGACCAGCCTGGTGCGAGAATCAATCCCGGAACAACGCCGAGGCTTGGATAGATTCTTCTGATTAACTGTGCACCTGTTTCTGCGCCGGTACTTGAGTCATATGCTCCGATGATCTCTGCCTTGGTTACCATGCTTGGATCCAGAACGTTTCCGGATACCTTCAGGCTTGTCTCTGACTTTCCGGCTCCACTTTCCAGAAGTGTGATAATCAGATATCCTGTTGTGCTGTCAAATTCTGCAGTATAATCTGTTCCCTTTGTCAATGCAGAGGATCCTGTGCCTCCTTTGACTGTCAGGCCGTCCAGGAGCACTCCTGGCTTATTTACTACTGCCTGCATCTGATTTACCTGATATGTTGCTTCTGTAAGTGCTTTCTTGTGCTTCTTTGGATCCAGGACATTGATGTAAACAACTGGTGCCACCTGATAGATGTTCGCCGTTGCGTACATGGTCTGGCAGAGTGTATACGCTGCAAAGTCTGTACTGTATCCAAGTGCTGACATTGCCTCCTGTGCAGAATTTGCGAGGATTGGCTTATTCACTGCTGCAGACGGATCAGTCGCCATGTTTACCGGTGCTGTACCGATAACTACCTGGATAGAGCATCCGCTTGTAATTGGAGCGGAGAGGGCTGTGCCTTCTTCGTGGATAAAAATTCCATGCTTGCTCATTAGATTGTTCCTCCTTCTTTACTTCTTGTTTCCTTGTATTCCAGCGCCTTTTTATACGCTGTATAGATGTACCCGTTTTTCTTCCGAATCATCTGCTCTGCCATTGCATACTTCATGATTGGCAGATATAAATTACCGAATTCCGGGCATTCCTTCTGTGCTTCTTCGAGCGCTTCCGGCATTTCCGTGTAGACGGTATTCTGAATTGCTACGCCTGGGATTGTAGGACCGACGTACATCATCGGCTCTTTGGCGGCGCTTTTTTTACTGGTGGTCGAATCTTTAGACCTGACCACCTTCTTTGCAGTTGTCTCAACTTTTTCTGTTGATTCTGCGGTCCCTGGATTACTCATGAGAAATCGTCTCTCCTTTCTACCTTCGGAATGTTGAAAGTCATCTCAACTGCTCCGAAGTAATACGGATAAGTATCTTCATCCTGGATGTCTGTGCTCATTTTTGGTTCTGCACGGTATTTATGATTTAGCAGTGGCTCTTTCAGGTATCTGTCAGTGATTCTCTCCATCATGGTTAAAAGATGAAGATATCCCTCTCCCATCAAGTCCTCGTCATAAACTCCAAGCAGGATATAAACCCTCTGCTTCCACGGCTGTTCTTCGTCCGTATCGGCATCTGAAAGTCTGGCGATGGCATACGGGAAATACTTTGACTCGTCATCCTCGTCTTCTGTAATGACCGGCAAGCGGTGTTTATACACAGACACGCCGACGTCTTCGCCTTTTGTATTTTTCGTATACACATCTCGCAGAATTTTTTTCAGCTCTTCTGCGAAATCATCAAGAAATTCTTTCTTTGTCATGTTCCCTTACCCCACTAAGAATTTGATCTGTGCTTCGATGTTCTTGTAAAGCATCTGCTTTATCTTTGGCTCCAGTTGGTCATATACCTTTTCATTTCCGACCATGATCGGCACCGAGTTTGAACTCAGTTTCTTGATCGGGAATCTGGATTTACTTCTTCTCTGATAAATCTGGCCATTCAGTCGCCCCTGGCCTTTAAAAGCCTTGATGCCACCCATGTTCAGTGCCTTCAGTCCATTTCCCTTCACGATGTTAGCCTTTGCTCCGCTTTTAGGTGCGGTAGTCTTAAAGGATGTGATACTGAGAGGTCTTCCCTTGGCCTGCACTTCAGCTTCCAGCCTGCTGTAGGTCGCTTTCTGAATGTTCATGTTGCTTTTGAATTTTCCGGATTTAACTGTGTAGACGGCTCTGGCTCTTTCTGACAGTTGTGTCTTTGAGCTGCTTGCTGTCTTATTGATTCCCCTGCAGATTACCTTTGGTGCATCATTCCCGATTTTTCCAAGAGCGTTATAAACCCTCTTGAGGTCGGCTTTATCAACTTCTACTGTGATCATGCGCGGTTCGCCTCCAGCGTTATTGAATAAATTCCTGATTCATCGATAGCATCTGCTACTCGGTAGACTCTTCCATCTAAGCTGATTGTCGTTCCCTGCTTCGGCAATCCGGCCCGTCCTGGCGCTTTCTTGTAATCTTCAGCCGACACGTAGATCAGCTTCTGATTGACATAGATTCCGTCCATGTTCTGGTTGAATCTCTTTTCTCTTTCGATCTGCTCATTGTTATCGATCTGAACCGGAACCTCCACGCTATTCAATGTGTGAAGGTCAGAGAATTCTTCCGGATTCATGAATACATTTTTTACATCTTCCCTGATCAGATCTTTGAAGCCCATTATTTTGCTCCTTTTTTATCTTTTCTTTCTGGCGTTTTCGGGACTTTTCCCACCAGCTCCTCTGGCTCTCCTGAACCAGATTCTCCTGGCAGGCCAGGTTCTGCAGTCTGCGGATCAGCCTTCTCATCTGTCACGATTGTTTCTGGATTTTCCGGCTGTTCATCTGCAGGTGCTTCCTGATTGTCCTTTGGCTGTTCATCTGCAGGTGCTTCCTGATTGTCCTTTGGCTGTTCATCTACCGGGATTTCTTCTGCTTCTTCAGGATCCTTCTGCCACTCTGCGGATCCCGCATCCAGCCACGCATCAAGCATGACTGAATCTGAAGTCGGGAGTTCATCTCCCACGTGATATAGCTTCGCCAGATGTAAGATCGGTCTTTTCGCAATAAGTGCGGGAATCTTATCCATTGATTTTTACCAGAACGGTGGCATCGTTCTCTCCTGCTGCTGCAGCCGCATATCCGGCCAGAATGTTGGATGTAGAAGTAGTGGTGATACAGTTATTTGTCTTATCCCAATACACAAGCGCTCCGGCTGTGATTGCTGTTGCTGTTGCTTTCGGGAAGCCGTAGATTCCTTCCACGTGCACAGTTCCTTTTTCGCCAGCAGGGATTTCTGTTCCAGCCACTCCCATTCTCTGTCCGAGAACGATAATGGTGTTAGCTTCAATCACTTTCCCTGTGCTATTTACGAAGTCGAGGGTTTCTCCTCGCTGCCAGTATTCTGCTTTGCTCATCTTTCACGCCTCCTTTACGCAAGTGCCAGTTTTGTTTCTACTGTTTTTCCTGGATTCTTTACGATTCCGCGATAATCCATTACCGAAATACCCCAATCGAGATAGATATCCCAAACGAATCCAAGCTGTCCGGCTGTCTCCATTCTTCTGATAGTTGGAATCTCCTGACCATTCAAATAATCTACTTCGATTCCGTCTGTGTCGGATGCGTCTCCAAACATGAACCACGGCATCACATTCCCAAGACCTCCGCATTTTGCATTGATTGTAGGATCCGGAATTACCTCGATGCTGTCTCTGTACTGGAACAGAGGGTTCACTGCCTGTGTGTTGTCGGTAGTGTTGATGGTTGGGCTGTTGAAAAGTGTATAAATTTCAAATTCCATACCAGCCGCACAAACGATTTTTGCAGGTCTGATGATAATAGACTGTCCGAACTGGTCCTTCTGGTTAGACAGAGCCATGATCATTGTCTGCACCGCATCCTGAGTGATTCCTGTTCCGGATGCAAGTAAGTTCTTATGGGCTGTTCCAAAGAGCTGAACTCCATCGTAAATCACCGGATTAGTGAGCAGGACGTCAAATACCTGACCGTTGATTGTTTTTCTCGCAGATGCCGCGTATCTTGCCGGAATGCTTGTTACAAGACCGATGTCGTCATTGATGAACGCCTGGCGGCTCAATGTGAACTGACGACCATATGTCTTCAGTTTTCTGGTCGGCAGTTTAGCATCCTCGAATACGTCATGCTTCAGTTCTCCGTTTTCCGGAACCTCTTTGAACTCACCAACCGGTCCAGCGATATAATAGTTATCGTGTGTCTTGAAGTCCTTCAGGCTGCCTTTCTTTGTGAATTTATCGAAAGTCACGGCTGCTTTTCTGTGGCCTTCCTTATATGCTTTCTCGATTGTGTTATCGAGAATTGCCGGGAATGCTGCTGTCGGATTGTAGAATCCTCTCTGCATTACCATGTTGAAAATTTCCTCATTGGATCTTCTGTTCAGTCCTGGTACTGACTGTCCATCCTGATTCAGACATTCGATTGCCATATCTCTGAGAGACATTCCCATCAGATCTCTGGCTCCTTCTGCCGGGTTATCTAACTGCAGACCGCTTCTGAGAATGAGTGCATCTGCTGCTGCAGCTCTGTACTTATCCTCTGCTGTCTCTGTAACTCTTACGCCTGTACTTATCGGTGCTCCGGTAGATCTAAGTCCTTCCAGGATTGCAGCTCTTACCTGATCTTCTGTTGATCCGTTCTGAATGTACTGATCTGGCTCCACGTTGAAGTCGCGGCACATGCTACGAATATTCTGGATTCTGGTTCTCTCTGCCTGCATAGCTCTCTGTGCGGCATCCGGATCTTCTGATCCATCTCCTTCGCCTTCTCCAGATTCTCCTTCACGCTGGTGACCTTCAGAACCTGTTCCATTGCCTCCGCTTGGTGCTGCAGCTTTTGCTGCATCAATGCTTCTCTGAAGAGAGTCAAATCTTGCCTGCTCTTCTGCTGTCAGTGATCTTCCCTGAGTTCTTGCTGCATTCAGGAGCATCTGCTGCTCGTTGATCATCTGTTCAAGTGTCATGATTTCATTACCTCCATATAATTTTTGTTGATTTGAAGCTGGCGCTCATACATGTCCATGCTGGCATCTCTTTCCTGAACATCTCCGTTTCCTTCAGCGTCCGGATCTTCTTCTGATCTTCCAACGCCTACGGTTGGATCAGCCGGCACAGATACGATGCTCACCTCATAAGGCGCCCACTTCCTTGCTATGGAGCACGGGCCGACAAAGCCATCCTCGGACTGCTTATTTGCCATTACTTCTTCCCAGTTCTCTACGATGTAGCCAACGGACACGCCTTTCAGTGTTCCGCTTTTGACTTTCTGGTAGATTACCTCTGAGGCCTCGTCTTCATCGAATTCGATTTCCGCATGGCCTCTTTTATCTTCAACCCAGGCACGATTGATTTTTCCGATCACCTTATCTCTGTTGTGATTGAAAAGAACGCACCCGATTGAATTCAATCTGCTAAGGTCTACCGAACCCTCTGTGTGATGATCCAGGATCTCCTGGCCAAACCACCTCATGTACGGTTCCTCGCTTGAGAAGGAAAGCTCGAATTTTCTTTCATTCCCTTCTCCTTCAATACTTCTGAGAGAGACTCCTGTTAATTCACGGAATCCCTTATTTTTTTCCTTCTTTGTCGCCTTCTCCGTTGGCTCCGTCGCCCTTTTTAGGTTCGTCCCCGTTAGAGGCATTGCCCTCTTTTTGGCTGCCATCAGAGCTGGCGTCTGGTTGTGCATTGGTCTTTCCACCGAATATCACCCCTTCCATGTCAACGCCCTTACTTCTGGCGTATTCGATAACTTCTGCAGTGTCGTCGATCTGCTGTCTCCAGTCTTTACCGGCTTCTGCTGCAATCTGTTTATATGTCTTCTGTCCTGTGTTGAGTGCAGTCTTAGTTGCGGATGATTCTTTCAGAGGATCAATCCACTTTTTCGGCTGTTTTACCCATCCGTGGGCCATGTAGCTGTCTTTCTTATTCCAGAAATCGCTTAGCGTAATCTTTCCGGCAAGCACGCATGATATGACGAACGTTTCATAGATTTCATCTAAAATCTCCAGGATAGCTTCTTCTTCTTCCTGATAGGTCATCTCGTCCTCAATCATGCCCTGACGTGCAGATGCATAATTCGTTTCACTCATATCTCTGGATGTTGCTTCGTAAGAAAGTCCTTGTCCTGATCCAATCAGCCTCTGCTGCAGCTTAGTGTAAGACGTGGCATCTGTTGCCTGCCCTGTCGGATTAACAACCTGAACCTCATCTCCTGCATTCAGCTCCTTGATCATTCCCGGCGTCAGCGTCTTTCCGTCATAGCTGTGCTGCCCCGCATTTGCTGCATTGCTTCCGGTTCTTCCAATCCCCACCGGAGGCAGTGATTTCTTAATGAACACGGAGAGGCAGGCTGCGATCCTTTCCTTTACGGATACAGCTGTCATGAACTCGTTTGTATCGCGGATCCGCGTTACTGTTGGAGTCATGTCGCTCATTTCCCTGATCTGAGACGGCCTTTTTTTTGTGTAATAGAAGATCACATCTTTCGCCGGAATCCTTACTGTCTCTCCGATACTGAGTCCATCGATACCGTATTGCCGGAAGTAATAAGCTACCGGCTTGTTGTATTGGTTATATTCAATTCCTCCGACGATTCGATTCTTCTGACCTTCAGATGCATTGATCATGGTGTCTAATTCATCGACTTCCATCATCTGCAGCTGGAACGGTGCGATTCCCTCTTTCGTGTATCTCTTCACGAACAGGATTCCTCCGTCTACTTTCTTCCGGACGACTGCCATTCTTAGAATCTGATTTAGACTCTGCGTTCCGGTTACATCACAATTCCTTGCTTTGCACCATCTGTTCCACAGATCCTCCAGCTCTTTATTTTTCTTCTGATTGCCGGTATTTGCCTGAAGCTGGAACCCTGAACCGATCACGTTTCTCTTGTAAGCTCCTGTCACAGAGTTCATGATGTCGCTGTTTCGTTCCAAATCGCGGGCCCTTGCTCTGACTGTTGACCGGTACATCCGGTCTGTCATTTCTCCTGAAGAATTTGTGGCGTACCATCTGACATTCAGGCGTCCATAATCTCCAGCATCATAGTGCCGAAGTTCTTCTCTGTATTGTCTCCACGCTTCTCTTTTCGCTCCCCATTCCGGTGAGAAGAAAGCGATTGCTGAATCTAACCAACTCATTTTCTTCCCTACCTTCCTTCAAACACGGCCACATAGGTATTGTCCAAGAGCTCTGAGCTTCCTTCCGCATTTACCTGTGCTTCCAGTTCTTTTTTCATGGCTCGCAACGTGGACAAATCTGCTCTGGTCAGCTTACGTGATCCAATCTGATAAGACTGGCCGCCGACCATAATGTTCATGATCGCCTGATTTACTTGGCTCAGCATCTGCGACGCTGTGAGCTGTTCTTCTGCTGCCACTTGTCCACCTCCTTAATGAATCCAGTTTTCGTTTGTGTTGATCCATGTTTCTTCCGGAGTATGCTGCTCCGGTTCTTTTTGCTGTGGTTGCTGCGCTATCTCCTCTTCCAGATGGATCGTTCTGACTCCGAGGATGTCTGCTGCTGCCATGTCGTACACTTCTGCATCCAGGTAATGGTTATCGATATGGCTCTTCTTTGGCACCCACCTCTGAACGGTTCGATTTCCCGTTTTCACGTTGACTTTGTGTTCTGCGGTTACCTGTTCCGCATATTCCATGTCGCATCCGTCGTAAACCATCCAGGCTCCGCGTCCGTTGTCTTTCATCATTCTGGCTGCGATCATATCTTTATACTTGTCACCGTCCACCAGAACCAGGTTCATTCCATGTGCTCTGCTGTCTGGCTTATTGATCTTCGACATTTTGAAATGAGATAGCATCGGGTTACTGGAACCTTTGACCGGAAGTGCCCAGTCTGAGTTGTTCGCACAAAAATCATAGGTGCTGTCGGCATCGTATCCTGAATCGATCAGGCACAGCGATACGATGATCTGTTCCCCATCTTTTCTCTGATACGGAAGATTCATCACACGCTCGATTTCCTGGAAAGATAGCGCCTGACCGTGGCAGATATTCTGGCTTGTAATATACGGGCCCCAGGCTCGTATGCTCCAATACAAGCAGGTCTCCTGCACATCGACTCCTCCGGTTAGGAATCTCGCCCAATCCGGAACCACAAGTTCTGGCAGGGTTGTCTGTCTTTCCATGACGGTTTCTGCAGATGTCTTCAGTTTGGTGTCCTCCCATGGCTCTGCAAGCCAGGAGTTTACGAAGTTCTGAAGCTTCTCCGGATCGTCTTTGCTATCCAGAAACTCTTTCGCAATTTCGGAGAATCTGACAAATGGCGAATAGAGTGTATTGATCCAGTAAGCTACTTTCTTGCTGTTCTTCGTACTCTTCCGCACTGCACGCCATTCTCCGTAGCGCAGCATTTCATCTTTGTGCTGATCTGTTATCGTGCATCCGCACTCCTGACAAACGTACACAGCCATATCGGCTCTGTCTTGGTTGCTCATGTCGTCTCCTGAAGGGAATCTGAGCTGTGCGAACTTCAACTCTATGTATTCTCCGCAGTGCGGGCATGGCACATAGTAGTGCTTTTCAATGTCGGCCCCTTCCAGGGCTTTCCATATATGGCCACTCTTCAGAGTCGGGGTTGAAGTCATGTAGATCTTCCTGTTCTGGAAGGTCTTGGTTCGCTCTCTTGCCAGTGAGATCGGATCCGCTTCCTTCTTTGATGCTCCTGGGTACTTATCAACCTCATCAAGCATCAGATACTTAATGGCTTTACTGGCCAGGGATGAAGGCGAGTTACTTCCGGCCAGTGACAGATACATTCCCTCGAATTGCATTTCCAATTTCGAGGATTCATTTTTGTTGTAGAGGTTCTTCAGACTTTTGCTCGCCAGGATCATCGGTTCCAGACGGTTCTCGCTGATACTCTCTGCCAGCTTATCTGTCGGGTATACGATCATCGTTGGTGATGGATCCTGCTGAATGATGTATCCGATCATGTTCTGAAGCGCCTCTGTACCTCCTACCTGCGTACATTTACAGAAGATAATCTCTTCTGTCTCGTAGTTTCTCAGCTCATCCATGACGTCTTTTAGGTACGGAGTCTTATCATTTCTCCACGGACCGGGCATCGCGGATGTCTTCGAGTCCAGCATTCGGTATTTGTCTGCCCATTCTGAAACGGACAGATCTTCCGGTGGCTTCAACTGGCGCATGGCCTCCTTGATGTACTGAGAAGTGTTATACTTTCGTATCTGGATCCTTTTTCTTTTTAGTTCCACGTTTCTTCTCTTCTTTCGCATCTTCCGGACCTACGATTCCGGCAATCACAAACGCTCCAAGGAGCCGGTTTATTTCATCCGCGATCTCCTTCTCTACGCGCCTGGACTCTGCCGGCTCCAATGCTCCGGATATCATTCCGATGATTCTTGACGGGAGTGCCATTGCGAATTTTTTAAATACAACAAAAAATTTCGAGTAGTCCATTTTGACTTCCTCTATGGAGATGTACCTTCCTGCTGCGATCTCTGTCTTGATTCGATGCAGTTCGCTCTGCGATTCTTTCAGCATTGCGTCTGCTTCCATCTTCTTTTCTCGCAGTTCCATCTCCTTTTCTGATCGTCCTGCTTTTCCGTAGGCCTTCTCAGATAAATACTGGATGTAACTTTGAATTGTTGGGACCAGGTCATATCTGCGGACGCTTCTTCCATCGTCTAAGACTTTGGTCGTCTTAATTACACCCTCCTGGGTTAGCTGCTGTATCCTTCGGACGCTGACTCCGAAGAGCTGAGCGATTACTTCTGTCCGGTAGTAACTACCTTTTACTTCGCCGTTCTCACTCATGCCGAGCCCCCCCCTGATTACCGCCTGAAGTTCTTCGCTCACAGTGAGATCTCCAGGTTCATATCAGATTCACGGACTGCTTTCTTGCCCGTGTATTCTTCCCAGCGCTTTACGATTACATCGCAGAACTTTTCGCTGAGCTCCATCAAATAAGCGTTGCGGTCCAGCTGCTCCGCCGCCATTAACGTGGATCCGCTTCCTCCGAATAGATCCAACACGTTCCACTTTGGTTTAGAGGAATTCTTCATAAGCCTTCCAAGCAACGGCACAGGCTTCATGGTGGGGTGAACATCATTTCTGGCCGGTTTATTCTCGTACAGAACTGTGGTCTTGTCTTTGAAGAACTCCTCAAGTTGCCCGATGTATGTGATCAGGTCTTCTTTCTTCACGGATTCCAGATCTCTCTCTTCATCCAGAAGCACCGTATCCTGTGTACGGTCATCAATAAAATAGTGGCCAGCGCCTTCTTTCCATCCGTATAAGCATGGTTCGTGTCTCCACTGGTAGTCACTTCGTCCAAGTACGAACGAATTCTTTTCCCAGATCAGACACTCTGAAAGCTTCAGGCCGGCATCTACGAACGCCTGTCTGAATGTGAGCCCGGAGCTCTCTGCATGGAATACATAGATTGCTGCTCCTGGCCGCATCACTTCGTAGGCTCTCATGTACGCCTGGTATATGAACTGATAGAATTTATCGTCGTCCATATTGTCATTTAGAATCCGGTCCTGGCCTTGACCTATGCCGGATTTACTTAAAAATTCCGTCTTTTCGCCGTATGCGACATTGTACGGAGGATCCGTGATTACTAGGTCTGCCTCATCCCCTGCCAATAAAGCGGCCACGTCTTTCGGATCCGTACTGTCTCCACACATGAGCCGGTGGCTTCCGAGAATCCATACATCCCCTCGCTTCGTGATTGGCTCTTCGATTTCATCGAGTTCTTTCTCTAAATCGAAGTTATCATCTTCAGCTTCCACCTCTTTTTCCAGTCGGATGCACAGATCTTCGATCTCTCCGGATGAAAAACCGGTATTCTGAAGGTCGTATTCGTTCAGATCGAGCTCCAGGAGCAAGTCTTTCAGCTTAATTTCGTCCCATTCTCCGGTTATTTTGTTCAGAGCGATATTCAAAGCCTTTTCATCGTTCTTATCAAGATCAACAACGACGACATCTGCCTCTTCATACCCTAAATCTGTGAGAACGGTCAATCTTTGGTGGCCTCCGATCACAGTTCCGTCTGAATTTATGATGATGGGATCCACGTACCCGAATTTTTCAATGCTTCGCTTGATATCCTGGTACTCTTTATCCTCAGGCGTCAGGGCTTTTCGCGGATTATAATCGGCTGGCCTGAGTTCTGAGAGCTTTCGTCTTTCCATCTTCATTTCAGTGTTCATTTTGGCTCCTCCTTTCTGGATTTTTGGCCGCTGAGTGGGGTAATGCGTAACGAAATGGGCGTTTAAAAAGAGGTCATATCCGGTCAAGAACCGGACCTTCCTCGCCCCGCTGTGAATATCGCACAAAAGTAGTACCTACTCTTTGTGCACTACTGACAAACAAAAAAGCAGCCGTATTTTCATTGATACGACTGCTTTCATCGCGTGCCACCCGGCCGCTCAGCTACATGAGCACGAGGCGGCTGTACCGCTCTCTCTCTGCTCTCCTTGCCATGCGTCTATAGTAGCACTCATTGATGTCTTATGGTGTCTTATGTTTGCTTACGTTGGCTCTCAGGCCTCCTGTGCCTCTGTGCATCCTTGCTGCCTGATGGCTGGGCTGCCTTGCCCTTGCGTGGCCTCGCCTGCCCTCTGCTGTGTGTGCTCTGCTGGCTGTGCTGTGCGTGGCCTCCTGCCTCTCCTGCGGCCTGGTGTGCGCACGTGCCCTGCTCCCTGTGCCCCTGGTGTCCTTGCTGCCTGGTGGCTGACTGTACTGTGCCAGCTCCTCTAGCCTCTCCTGCACAAGCATGCCCATGTATGCCCAGCAGCTTTTCTGGTCATGTTCTCCGGCTATCATAGATGCCCTTCTGAAAAGGCACAGATATTCCTCCGGTGTAAGGCCTGTCTGATTCCCGTTTTTCTTTTCCGGATTTTTCTTCTCGAATAAATTTGCCGGTAAATTTTCGGCCCATAATTTTCCGGAGATTTTTTCCGGTAAATTTTTTCCGGGTTTTATTTTCCGGATTTTTTTTCGGCCATTTTTTTTCGCCATTTTTTTGCCTCGCTTTTTTGCTGGATATATTCTTCGTACTTCTCACGTTCTTCGCGTGCGATTTCTCGTACTCTCGCATTCTGAAGGAGCATTCTGATGGCTTCGTTATACCGGTTATTGCACTGACTGCGGCTCATCGGGACTGCGATTTCTATCTGTCTCCAGCTCATCATGTCAATGTGCCGGTATTCGCAGATCTCTTTTTCCAATGAATCCTCCGGCAGATATTCGATGATATCCATGACTCTGAGAATCGCCTGGTCCACTCTGGCCTGCTGTCTTTTCATTCTCGCGTTCATCTCTTCGACCATGGCCTTAATTCCCGCCGGTTCATCAACTCCGTCATGTTCCGCGCTGATCATCTTTTTTCTGATTTCGATAGCCTTCTTCTTTTGTGCTGCGCGGAATCTCTGGCCGAGAATCCACTTCAGGACGTCCTCGTCCCTGATCTGCTCCGTCTCCATGTTACTTGCCCTCTCTTTTCTCCGCTAAAAAGTAAGCCTTGCCTCCGATTATCCTGAACTGGCAGAGCCTCCGGCTCTTATCATCCCAGTCCACAACGTCTTCTCCTCTTGCCTGAAGAACTGCGACCGTGTTCTCCATGGATTTCAAAAGGAGCGGAGTTGGAATGTTGAGGATTGGTTTCAGCTCGTCCGGAAGCGCTCTGAATTTTGTGATTTTACTGTTTTTATTCATCTACGTCTCCTTTCGAATCTCTTTCTGCGGCTGCCTGCATGATTGCTGCTGTAAATGCCTCTAATGGATTTACCATTTTTACCTCTTCTTTTTGCTGTGCATTGTCAAGGGTTCTGATTGAGCAGAGGACGCCCATCGCTACCGCTACTGCGAGATCTTGGTTCTTTGTTTGCTCCATTGTGTAGAGATATGACTGTAGATATATCTCTGAATATTCTTGAATCTTTTCAATTTTCATTGCAGGATCTCTCCCTTCAAAATGTAGAAAAATAATATCAATCCGATGATGTCATCAACGATCCGTGGCTGCACTTCTCCGTAGAAGTGTTTTTCCAGCGCCATCCACGCCAGTCCGATCAGCATATACTTCCCCGTTGCAATAAGGAATGATAAAATAATCGGCATCTCTTTTCTTTCCTCCTGTCCTTCTTTCTGAAGTACGATAAAACTATATTCAGGGGCTTCGTTTTCCTGTTCTACTCTGCATTCCGGGCATACCTGCATTCCTTCCGGAATGACCGCCCCGCAGCAGATGCATCTATTTTCCCTCATGAGCTCTTACCTCCCTGATTACTCTGTACAATTTCAGGTCTTTAGCTTTAATGTTCCATGAGAATTTCGTTAGATCTTCCCCTTCTCCATATATGCCATTAAAATATGGAATTCCTTCATATTTTCCAGTCTTGTCGCAACTTATAATTCCATAAAGTTTTTCTTTCGGGCAGTAAACTGGCTGTCCGGACATATCCCTTAATTCATCAAGCGTCAGTGCTCCAAGCTCTAAAAAGCAGAACTTTTCCTGGGCCCTTCTTTTTTCCTCTTCTTTCTCATTCTTTATAAAGTCCATGATTTCTTTCGTCAGCATGTCGGCATATCGTTCGCGGTCTTCCTGCTCTGAAAGTGGGAGGTATCCCTTCAAATATTCAAAAGCAATTTTGCGAACAAGAACATCTTTTTTCGCTGCGTCTATATCTCCACAAACAAGTATCTTTCTTTGACCATGCTCGCGCTCTTTCGATGATGCCCTCAGAACTTTTCCTTTTTCTGTTTTAATTGCTATATAAGTTTTTCCATTAGTTTTGTAATATGTCCGGAGGTATTGAATTATCTTTGTTACCGTTTCATTAAAAAATCCGATACTACAGTCTCCTTCATCCGTCACGAGCCATTTCATGCAGTCCTTTTCGTCGTACATCTCAACTCCCATAATTTTTTTGATAGGTCCGCAGTTTGGATTTTCTACAGTTCTCACGTCGCACATCAAGAATAGCGCGAGCTCTGTTAAATTCAAATTTCTGATATAATCAATATTTCTCATTATGCTTCTTCCTTTCTGAAAAGATCGGCCAGACGCTCTGTGATGCGTTGCCACACGACCGGTCCGATTCCCTTTGTTCCTCGAAGTGCTGTCTTTACGTCTTCCAGTTCGATTCCTGGCACGGACTCTCTTCCGTCCTGGTATCCGTTCTTATATACGTCCGTCAGAAACTCTTCCATCTGCTGATGGTCGTATTTCTTGATGTTCTTGTACATAACTCTATTGATCAAATATCTATCTTTTTGTTTTTTCATACCGCTCTACCTCCTCGATTGCCTGCTCTGGCCAGGTTGCGAAGGCAGCAGTCCCGCCTGCCGCCTCGATTTCTTCAATTGTCTTTTCCTGAAGCTTGGATCTGACGCCTACTACCGGACGTTTGACCTCAAATCCGAAGTAGTGGCCGTCTTTAATCATCATTATATCTGGAGTCCCGCCTTCACTGTAGGCTCCCTGGCTAATCTTCCGGACGAATGCGTTTGGGTATTTCTTCTTCAGTGTTGCCTTAATCTTTGTCTGATAGTATCCTTCACTCTTGATCCGCTTCCGGAGCTCTGCCAACGCCTTACTTTTTCTTGTGATTCCCTGCGATTCCATAAAACTTTTCACGAATGCGGTTTCGTCGAAATTTTTTTCGTAATTTTCTAACATGTCGTTTTCTCTCCTTTTCCTGCTGCTTCTCCATGTATGCTTTTAGGTATTCAATCTGGCCGATATCGTCGAGCTCTCTTGCTTCTCGCCTGGCCGGAGAGTCCTTGCTTTTGACAATCATATAGATTACTATCAGGAACTCTGTTATTCCAACCGCAAAGACCGTAATCAAAACAGCGATTATAACTCTTGCCGCCATCTCTCTCCTCCGATCTATACAGGTTCGGCTTCCTGGAACTCATCGGCCGGGATTTCCTGCTCCTGAAAGAGTTCCCTGTTTCCCTGGATGTCTTCCATGAAGTGTGAGGCTTCTTGATCAGCAATATGAACCAGGAGAACCAGTGGGAACTTCTCGCAGCTTTTGTTGAATGCCTGGACTTCATTGTACGTGCAGTCTCCCATTCCCATATGCCACCGGATTGCGTAGCGCTCTTCCATTGTGAGCTTCATGAACTCCTCAATCATCATGACTGACTTTTCTCCGTGGCCGTATGGATTCTTATCATTAACCACATAGGTCGGCACGGATTCCCATATGAACTGGCCAGCGTTGTCCTTCTTGACCTGCCATGCTGCAGCAGCTTTTACTTTCTCCGGATCGTAGGTTTTCTGATTTCTCATTTCTGTTTCATAGAAATTCGTTTTGCACAGATCGTGAAGTAACGCCACGATGGCCAGCGTCTCTCCTTTGAATGTCGCCACGTCTTTTCCGTGTACCTGGTATCTGAAGGTATCATTTTCTCCTGGCAGCAGTTTCCCGATCAGTGCATCATATACATTCAGGCTATGCTGCAGAAGGCCTCCCTCACAGGAAAGATGGAATTTCGTACTGGCCGGAGCTGTATAGAAGTCGCTCTTGCGGATGTAATTCATAAGTCCATCAAATCCAGGTCTTTCTGATACTTTGCTCAGTAATTCTTCAAATCTCTCTTTATTGTTCATCGTCGTTCTCCTTTTCAAATAAATATTTTCGATCCACATCTGTGAAGATCAGGTTCCCGTTTGTTGTGAAGTGCACCAGGTGCCCGCACCCGCATTTCCTGCATTTCACGATCCGGCCCTCTTCAATCTTTGACAGGAGGCGTGCTCCGCACCGGATGCACCGATTCCTGTCTTTGCTGTTTTTATCCATAATTTTCTTAATTGCCATCTATGTTCTCCCTTCCGTCACTCTGGATCGGCGGCAGCATAAGTGTAAAACTCATTCCGTCATCGGATATCCAGACTCCGTATTCTTCGCTCCATGTCATTCCTGGCAGCAGGTCGCAGACGTATCTGCCTTCCTGCAGTCTGCATTTTTTTTTGAAATACGGACCGTATGCTTTCTCGAATGCTGGGATGGCCAGCTTCTCTGCAGCCAGGTCCATTGCCTTGTCTACATCAAATTCTGAAAAGATCAACCGACTAATCTCTTTCATGGTTCCTGCTTCTGTTTCCTGATCGACAATTCTCTGAACTTCCGCTATGATTTTGGGCGTCTCTTCTGTCCGATCTTCCTTCAGAACAACCATCCCACAGGTGATCATTGCAGAAATTGCACATTTTGTTTGTTCTCTGATCCTTTCGCAAATCTGCAGGTATCCTTTCGCATATTTTGTTTTTAATTCTGCAAGAGGTACGTTTTCCCTGTTTTTCCGCAGAATATCAACGTTTTTCCGGTATTCATCCATATTTTGTCTCCTGAGTGTTACTCCTTCTTAAAAAAATTAGGAGTAACACGAAAAGCCTTATTTTATGCGGGTTCCGGGGTATGTTACTCCTGTTACTCCTTTTTTTTAATACACACCCATTTTTTTAAGAATTTTACATGCGATGCAAGAATTTCTGCATCATGTGACAAATTTCAAAATATTTTACTGTATATTTCTTAAAAAAGGAGTAAAAGGAGTAACAAGTGCCCTCAAAGCCTTGATTTCTGCGGGTTTCGGTGTTACTCCTTTTGTTACTCCAAGCGTTACTCCTTTTTTAAAGTGCGAAAAAGGAGTAACATTTTGAATGTTTTGCACCCGCTTTTTAATTAAATGGTAGGTCGAAGCTCTCTTGAACCGGCATGAATCCGTCACTGTCTTTTTTAACTGGAACTGCCGGCTGTTCTTCTTCGTCATCAATGTCCACGGCATCTTCCTTTTCGGATAATTTTCCGATGCTGAATTGTACAAATTTACAAAGTCGGTTATCAAATCTTTTCGCTACCTGGTAAGTCTTGCCCTTGTGGTCTTTCCTCTCTGTGGCTACAATCAGTCCTCTGTCTGCCATGTACTTGAGCGTCTTTCTTGGACTGTATCCTGCTTTGGCCAGGGCTTGATTCAGAGCCGATGGGAATATGTACACCGTGTTTCCTGATTCTGAAAATTTCCCCAGGCATGTTCCGATTGCCTTTTCTCCGAAGTACAACCGATTCTGGAGAACCCAGTCCACTACGAATTGAAGCGCGTTCTCATTCACATCCCCGACGTCTGCATTCATCTGCTCCTGAAGGATAGCTGCTGCCATTTGTTTCGCTCTTTCCCATGAGGTATCTAGAATATCCAGAGAGTTACTCACATCGAGCTCATTTTCTGTGGATTTATCCACATTTTCCTCACCCGATTGTGCAAAAAACCATGAATCTATCATGGAATCGGCTAATGCTACCGCAGAGATTCCAGCCACATGGCTTCCGGATTTTCCGTCTGCGATCTGGCTGATGTATTTCAGCATCTCTTCGTATTTATCTACGATTTGCCGTTCATCCAGGCCGATCAGGCGGTTGACGAATGCCGGGCCTGTCCATCCGCAGTTCATTCCTGCTTCCTGATGCATTCTGCCGGCGTCTTTTTCGCTGTCAAATGGTCCACCGTAGATTTCCAGAACACGAGTGCTGACACCGGTCTGCGTTGTCTCTGTGCTCATTGGCTCCTCTCCAGTGGCCAGTGCGACGGTTCTCCATTGGTGGGTTGCCTGTAGGCCGCCGCCCTTGCTTCCTCTGATCTTTCCAGTTCCTGATGCGATCATGTAGACCGTCTTTTCCAGACCTTCCTGATTGCGACCTGCCAGCTGTCTCTCATCAATTCCGAGTGGTAAATCGCAGTAAAAGCTGGCGGTTCTTTCCAGGCCGACTTGTGTAGCATTAAAATTGACCATCAAGCGTTCCGGATCTCCCCAGGCTGACAGTGCAGCTTTTAATGCTGCAGTCTTTCCACCTTTGGATCCACCCCAGTTGTACACGAAGAAGATTCTCTGCTTCAGGATCCTAAGGAGCGGAGCTGCAAAGCTGGCCGCCAGTATGAATCTGAACTTGTCTCTTTCTCGGTGTGGCCTCATGGTCTCGATCCACTTGGATTCCTCGCCTATCTGACAATAAGCTGTCGCCATGCCTTTTTGACTCGGATCAATATCTAATACGATTCCTTGTTCCCTTCCTGGTATAAATCGCTTTCCTGGCTGCCATCCGAAGGTTGACGTGGCGTCTGCCCTCTGGATTACATCGATGTTTTCCGCTTCGAGCGCCGACAAGAACCGGACAACCATTTTTGCATTTTCCGATGTCACTGTACATCCGAGATCGGCCAGGACTGTGATTCCTCTGGCCGTGAAGATTGTAGAACGTGGGAATATTGCTTTATGCCATGTTCCGTCCCTTTTGAATGCAATCTCCATTTTCTCTTCTCCCGTCTCCAGGCTCTTGAGTCTCTGTGTCAGTATGATCGGCGTCCTGCAGATAAGCGTCGGCGTGTATTTCTTTTCGTCAATATGGCTGATTCCTTTGTCTGAATATATCCAGCCTTCCGGCTGTCTTAGATTTACCGGTGCCCCCTGGATTGCTTCCGGTATTTCTTCCGGTGCGTCCAGGTCAATTTCTTCAGCGCCCTCGATCAGGCGCATGATTTTTTTCTGTGCTTCTTCTTTTCCGAATTTGAGGTAGACTGCGGACGGATCTTTGCATCCGATCTGGTTACAGCTCCATCGGTATACCTTACCAATAAACCCGCCCTCTCTGAGTCCCTCGATGATTTTTCTCAGGAACGTTTCACCGCCCTTATCCGGCTCCTGGTGGATGTAGACTTTTAAGTCCTGGAGCATTCCTGCCTGATGTGGTTTGAACATGGAAGCTCCCGGTACGCCCAGCGTACTGATTCCCATGTACCACATGCTCTGGCTGTCTGATTCTCCTTCCACCATGGCCGCGTATCCTGCTTGCCGTATCTGCGGCAGTCGCCACTCTCCATACAGTCCAATTTTTCCGGAAGAGCCATATTTCCACCGGAAGTCCTTATTTGCAAATCTTTTTCTGAACGTAGCCTCCTGGCCGTTTTCATCAAAGTACGGGATCTTCATATAGGTGTTTCCGTCTCTTCCTTTTACCGTGGAAAGTCTGCAGCTTTCTTTGAGCCAGTCTTCTGGCAGGCGCTTTTCAAACGCATACTGCGCCAGTGTGTAGCTCTTGTTTTGCTTTGGCTCCTCTTTCTTCTCTTCCTGAACAACTCCGTATTTTTCAAGAATCTGTTTATATGCTTCCTTGGTGTCCAGGCCGTTGATCTCTGCGTAGAACTGTGTAAAGTTCCCGCCGCGATCCTCCGAGAAACAATGCCACTGTCCGGTCTTCAGGTTTACTGAAAAGCTGTTATTTCTGTCATCATGGAACGGGCAGAGTCCGATTAACTGATCGCCGGTGATCTTGGCTTTCTTTATGTATTGCGTGTATTCGCTTTTATAGTCTACCAGTCTATCGATATCAACTTCTGCCGTATTCATTCAGTTACCTTCCTTTTCTATCTAAATAATTTATATCAATCGGGATGCCGAGTTTATTCGCGGCGTACTTGATTTCTCTTTCCATTCCTGCACTGATTCTTTCATTCCGGATCAGGACAATCATGGAGTCTGCTTTCTTCAAAAGCTCAATGCCGATTTCTTGTCCGAGGCTCCGTTCCACCTCGTTTTTATCGTCCATAAACTTTGTAAAATATGCATGTGGAGCAATTGGAATATTCCCTTCATTCACGACGCATCTACAATATTTCCTAGCCAGCATCAGATTGGCTGTACGTTCTTTTTCGGATTCTGCATTGTACGCGCTGCAGATGTACACGTACCTGCTCAGCCCTGGATTCTTATTTATCATCTTTCCTGCGAAGCACTGGCCTTTATAAATAAATGGCTTCATCCAGCTCGTTCGGTAGATCGTGTCAAAGGTTCCCTGGCTGGCGATGATATCTGCCGGATGTGTGCTCTGAAGAATTCCTCTGTCCCATGCTTCCAGATCAGCTACATCCATGTCGGTCCCGCTGATCAGCTCTGCTGCCAGTGCAATGTCGATTTCATCTCCATTCTTCAAATACAACTCCGGAGCTCCGACAAATCCCTTTTCTACATATTCTTTGTAAGTTTTCATGTCTGTTCTCCTTCAGGGGAGGTTTCCCTCCCCGCCTGATTTAGTTGAATGGTAACTCTTCCGGAATGTCACCGGCTGCGTCTACATCCATGAATCCCTCTTTATCAACAACTGGATCTGCAGGAGCTGTAGTATAATCATCGGATGTGATCACAACTTCTTTATATTTCTCCTTCAGCTCTTTTCTCATGGCTGCTGTTGTCTTGAAGTATTCCTGCGGAAGCATGCCGACTCTTTCAATGCCGACCTTGCTGTATACGATTCCGTTCTTATTCTTATCCTTTGTCAGCTTGAATTTCAGGACCATGCGGCTGTATGGGATCTTGCTTCCTCCCATGAGTCTTGCTAACTGGTTATTCACTTCTTTGATGGATGTCGGTGGAACGCTTAAAAGGTATACGCCAGGCTTCCCTGAAAGAAGAAGGTACATTCTTCTCATGTTCTTACACGGCTTTCCGGTTCCGTTTTCTCCGTATTCGTTATACGGGCATGTGTCACAGTCCCTGATTTCTCCTGTTTCGAATACGACGCCCTTCTTTGAATCAAAGGAGCTGCAATCCGGAGCTTTATTATCGGATCCACCGAAGCTCTCGGCCCAGTATGAATTGATTCTGTGAGTGAAAATCACGACAGCCTCCAGTTCCTTGATGGAATCCGGACTCTCCGGATCATCTGTTTCCACTTCGAATGCGATTCCCCCGCCTGAAGGAATCTTAATCTTTTTGCAGGAGATACCTTTCACTTCATCCAGGTCTTCCATTTCGTCCTGAAGCTCCTCTAAGAGTTCCGCGTCCATGTCCTCATATCCAGTTACGATGTCAAATTTATTTACCACTGCTACTTCGTTTGCCATTATTCATTCTCTCCTTTTCCTTTGATAGTGATTGATTCTATGATGCTGCATTCTTTGATGCTGTTTGTGCGATATCTCTTTTCAGAGCCGTCTCCATAGGTCTCTGTTACCAGGTACCCACCTTCTACGCCTTTGTATCTGCAGAGTACATCTTCATCTCTGTACGTTCTCATAATAACCAGGTCGCCTGCCTTCACTTCTGATCCGTCTGAAGCATGGACCGTCAGGAGCTCCTGCTTCTCTACTCTAATTCCCGCCATTGTCTTTTCCTCCTAAGATTTCATGGATTCTCATGTTGATCACATTGGATACATTACAGAGCATCTGAACTTCTCCGTTTTGATCGCCTTTTGCTACTTCATGGAATGTCTTTACAATTCCATCTGCGATTGCTCCTGATGCAGTGATATTCTTCACACCTTCTCCGACGTAGAAGCTCATGCACTGGCATTCCCCTTCACCGGCACTGTCCATAGCGCATCCGAAGAGAAGATCTTTTTCAAGATTATGGTTATTTCCGTCCTGATCTACGATGTTGATTTTTACTTTACTCATGATGTTCCCCCTTCAAATAATCAATGCATTCTCGATTCTGTACCGTTTCTCCTGTCATTGCCAATTTCATTTCTTCATGAAACATATGTAAGAGAAGCAATTCAAAAACCTTATCTCCGTTTGATATATGCGAGAGTATGTGCGTTACTTCTGCGGCTAATCCCTGTACAATCATTTTCTGATCGGCGTGGCCTATTAAAATAGCATCTGATTCTCTGTTGCCGTCTTTATCAGCTGATTTCAGGATAATTCCAACCAAGCATTCTCCCTCGAATTTTTGTTCCGGGACTTCCCAACTCTTAACTCTTGCTACTACACTATTATTCTGCATCTTCTTCCTCGCTCTCTGAGGCATCTTCTGCCTCCTCGAATCCGTCATTTTCCTGATCATCCATATAATCTTCCAGTGGTGTGCTCTCATATGAGCTGTTCTGGTAGAGGTCGTTCATGGACTTATTAGCAAGTGCGACCAGCCTTACCGCCTCATAGACAGCTTCGGTGGCTGCATTTCTGATGCTGTTTGCTGCTTCAACTGCTGCCTTGTCATCCAGTGGGAGAATCAGAGCGTATTTCTTGAAACTGTCGTTTACATCCTTCATGTCCTTCTGAACTCTTGCGTACTGCTCTGCAAGGATTCCGTACGCCTCATGTCTGTTCTCGATTGTCTTTGGACGTTCATGCTGCACCTGTTTGCAGGCGAAGTCGATCGCAAGGTTCACATTCTCCTGAAGGTCTCTGTCGCTCTCCAGTCTTACATCAAATTCCATCTGTTCAAATTCTGCCATCTTAGTTTCCTCCCTTTGCTTTCTTAGCTGCTTTGTTGCCTTCTTTTCTTCTGCCGATTTCATATGTATCGTATACATTCAGTACTTCTGCCAGGTCTTCCGGGAGAGAGCCGGTTTCCTCAACCAGATTTTTTACCGTAGACTGTAGTGTCCGAGGATTTACTGTTTCATTGATAATATCTCCCAGTCCCTGCTCTCTCAGGACAGTCAGGAAATCCAGACCAGCCGCCATCAGTGCTTCCTCTGATTTCTTGGAGTAGATTGTCTTATCCTGCAGAAAGAATTTGTATCCTCCGACGCTGATGCTTGGCACATCATCATCGATCATCTGCTGTGCGATTTCCTTTTTCTTTTCGTCAATGGCTTCGTTGTTTCTTTTGGTGGCTTCCTTTAAGCCGTCCTTTTCATCCAGAAGCTCATTGTATTCTCTGACCATTTCTAATAATCCCATTTTTCTATTCTTCCTCCTGTTTGTTGTAATCCTGCATGGTAGGACGGTTTCCGTCTAGGTCATTCCATCTGTATTGCTCTCCTCGCATGCTTTCCCACTCTGATCGGTAGCAATCCCGGCAGGTGCATTTCCCATTGAGCCATCTCATCTGTCCCCAGTATTCTGGTCTGTGACAGCTCTTGCAGATTACGATTCTATCTTTTTCTTCTACGTGCATCTGAATTCCTCCTCCGCATTGGCAGGCCGTGCATCTTTCGCCAGTTGTTCGTGTTTTCTCTTTCTATCTTTGCCAAAGAATATATTGGCTCTGCCATAGCACGAATGGCTTCCTGAACAGCATTTACTGCTTCTTCTGCTTTCACCCCGGCACCTGCAAATGCAACACCGGCATTCCTGATCGACTCTCTTTCACGTTCCATTTCTTTCTCATACTGTTCTCTGATGTATTCTTCGGAACGCTCTCGTTCCCATTCTTTAAGATTCTCAGCCGTGTGATCCAGCTTCTTTACGATTCTGTCCTGGATTCTGTCCTGGATTCCGTCCTGGATTCCGTCCTGGAGTGCATCAGAAAACTTCTTGATGATGTCACGTAATATCCCCATGTCAGCTCCTCCTTTCCCCGTATAATTTATATTTGATACTTGACTCTGATCGGCCCATCTTCTCAGCTATTTCTCTAATACTGTATCCCTGTTTTCGTAAAAGCTGCAGTCTGGACTTTTCAGATGTCTTCCAGTAATATGATGTTGGGATATCCTGGTGCTTCTTTTCCTTATACCAGGTGTATCCCATGATCAGCGTGTCATCCGGAATGTTGGCTGCATTCCAATCTTCCGGATGCTGCTTCAGATACCGGATCAGGTCTTCCTGTCTTACTACGATGTAATTTCCTTTCCTGAATATCCGAAGGCCTTTATCGGCCCATTTCTTTTTCACAGTCCTGGGCTCTACTCCGAGCATGATGCAGAGCTGGTTCATGGTAAGCAAATCTGTGCTCTTCTCAAACCCTAAAATTCCGAGCCGGTTCATCTTCAGGTTCACTGAATCGAAGCTCCGGCCGAGCCTCCTGGCAATCGTGGCCACTGTGTACGTGCCGGACATATCTTCCAGCGTCTGAATCTCATCGTTCGTCCAGCGTCTTCCTCCCATTAGAAGAAATCCCTCCAGTTATCAACTACTGTCTTTGCCATGTCCTCTTTTTTGGCCAGACTCTTGCTGATCAGCTCATCAATCGTCTTTTCTACTTCCAGATCGATGTACGTGCAGACGTTTCTCTGGCCGATTCTGTGGATACGTGAGAGGCTCTGGCTGTATGTTGCGTAGTTGAAGTTCTTCGAGTAATACACGCAGGTATCTGCGGCTGTCAGCGTGATTCCTGTTCCTGCTGTATCAATCTGGCCGATGAATACAGTCGTGTTCGGATCTTCCTGAAACTGCTTGACGATGTCGCCTCGGTCTTCCTTTTTGATGTCTCCGTAGATGGCTACCTGCTTCATTCCCTTCGGCAGCTGCTTATCTACCATATCGATGATTGCCTTTACTTCTGCAATAAATCTTGCAAAAATGACCAGCTTCTTTCCGGCTCCGATCACATAGTCTTCGATGATATCGTTCAGCGCATCCAGCTTGGCTTTACTCACCTGCTCCGGCTTAGCCGCATCGTCTTTTACCAGGAATCCTCCGGTCAACTGCTGCAGTCTCAGGAGCTTGGTCAGAACGGTGGTTGCTGTAATCTGGCCGCCGCTATCCAGCTCTGCATAGCTGTCTCGCTTGATGCGGTTGTAAAGGTCCTGCTCCTTCTTACTGAAGTGTACCTTCCTGGTCTCAAAGGTCTGCTCCGGCAGGTCGATAGCCTCATTCTTCGTGATTCTGAAAGCGATTGAATGCTCTTTCTTAATCAGTCCGTCTAAGTCCTTGTATCCGATGATCTGCCGCCGGTTGAATCCTCCCATAACTGCATACCGATTTCGGAACTGGTAGAAATTCTGGCCGAAGATCGTAGGATCTAAAAATCGGTACTGACTAAAGATGTCGATCGCATTGTTCTGTACCGGTGTTCCGGAAAGAATGAGCTTGTATCTCGCCTGGTCTCCTAACTTATGCAGCGCCTTACTCTGTTCTGCATCGTGTGTCTTGATTCTCTGACTCTCATCACAGATGATCAGGTCGGCATCGTATTCCTGAAGGGCCTCGAAGATACCCTCTCTCCAGGTTGATTCGTAGTTGATCACAGCCACCTTCATTGCTTTGAATGGGAACTTCTGCAGGTCGTTAAGTTCCCTGAGTCTGTGCGTCTTGTCTCCCAGGAGCGTTCTGCAGGTGTACTTGAAATCTGCGAATTCCTGAAACTCTTTCGGCCATACAGCTACGACAGAAGTTGGGGCAACGATCAGAACCCTGTCGATTTTTCCCATCTTATACGCAGCTCCTGCGATGGCCAGTGCGGTCAGTGTTTTTCCTAACCGCATCCCATTTCGAACAGCAGGCCGAAGCCCTTATTGATTCGTTGGGATGTCATATCATCATCTCCTCTCTTGGCAGCTCGTCCACTTCGATGAAGCAGTTGTTCTTTCTGGCCGCCATGTCTTTTCTTATTTGTGCGGGACTTACATCTCGAATTCCGACATAGTCATAATCCTTTGAACGCCCACGGTTATACCGTCTCATGTAATTTGGGTTCTGCAGCCTCTCGTATTTACCTCGGACCGCCATAGCGCTTCTCTTCAGCTTTTCTGCTATCTGTGGATAAGTGAAACCTTGGTCGGTCATATCCAGGAGTATGTTGACCTCTTCCTCTGTCCAGGCTTTGCTTTTCTTCCGGACCGGTTTTTCCTTGATCTGAAGATCTGCGATTCTTCGCTTCACAGCTCCTTCAGTTCGGCGCAATTCCCGCGATAAATCGGTATAGGTATATCTGTTCGTCTTCAGCATTCTTCGGAGCTTCTGGTCGTCATATTCAGTCCACGGCGTGTTGTGTGGAACCTGCCGCCATGACTGCCTTTTATCGTTTTCTCTTTTTACCTTTACCCAGTCCGGTTCAGCTCCGAAACAGTACGGCTGCATCTTAGAGAAGTTGAGCAGGCTTTTATTCTGTTCGGCCCATTTCCAGAAGTCTTCAATGTCTACGACTTTAAACCTACAGCGCCTTACCTTCTTCTCTTTTACCGGCAGCCCATTGTCAATGAGCCGGCGCATTGCGTATCCGACACCTACATTGCCATAAAGCTCTGTTATTAACTGGTTGTACGTGATGTACAATCCTGCATCCAGGAAGGCTCCGCATCCAAGTCTTCTTGCTCTTACAATGACTGCGTCCTCTGATCTGCCTAGAGTCTTGCAGATTGTCTTGAGGCTCTTTATTCCCCAGTTATCGCAAAGGTATTCTTCGTCTTCCTTAGACCATTTCTTTTTTTTATTTCGTGCCGGTACGAGCTTTCTTCCTGTCTTCTTTTCGGCCACGAATCTCAGCCTCCTTCTTTCTTTTCTTCATGAGCGGCTGCCAGTCGATCTTCTTTCCACAATGCTTACAGAATCCGTGATACTCATGAATCCTGCGCTTGCATGACGGGCATCTGTGAAAGCGGTTCTTCTGGTCCCATTCCGGCTCAGTAGCCACCAGGAAGTGCTTCTTCAGGTCTGCGTCCTGGTGCTGAATCTCGTATACTTTTCTCTCGATACTGTCTACGATCGGCACGAGCATGTATCCGTCATTGTCTCCTATCTCTCTGTCGCATTCTTCACATATCTTGCGTTCCCTGCTGATTGCAGATAACAGAATGCGGTGTTCCTGATCTGTGAATATACTATTCATCTTCTCTTTCTGCCTCCTCCAACTCTTCGATCTTTTCTGTTAAGTCCATAGGCTTGTGGTCCTTCAGTGGGTACTGTTGGTACTCACATTTAGTTACGCTGATGCTATTTGCATACTGCAGGTAATATTTATAGGCCAGCCGGAGCGGGATGTCTTTATGTCTTCCTCTGAGTGTGCATTTACTATGGTCGTCATACTCAATTCTTATGATCCACATCTTCGTAGTCCTCCTTCTCTGGCGGTACCAGTCCGAAGGTAAGCAGCGCCATATTGGCTGCTCTGACCTGATGCTGGTACAACGATTTTGTGACCGGATAGTCCACTAATGGTTTCGGATCCTTGCGGACACGCTCCTGATCAACCGCCTCTTGAACCTTGTTCATGTTCTTTCGGACCGCTTCGATTGCCGGTGGGAGCCTAACCAGTCCGGCCAGCTTATTCAGAAGCTCCATGCTGACCGGTCCTTCATACATCTGGTTCGATCTGGAATACTTCATCTTTCCCCATGACTTGATGATTGCCGACTGGGTGACGTCTGCTTCAATAATCCGGATCATTCCGTCTTTCATTGCCATTTTCATTAGCACAACCTCCCTGCTCCGATGGTTGCGAGAACAATGGATTCCTGCTCTTCTGTTAGTCCTACGATGTCATCTTCTCCGTCTCCATTCTTTCCGAACGCCGCCACAAAGAAATCCCCGCATATAATGTCCCTTCCCGATGCTATGATTCGATGCGGTTGGAGCCCTTGCAGTTTTCCTTCCTCATTCATCACAAAAACCATCGGCTCGTATTCGTATGGGTAGGTCTCAATGTACCCACCTACAAGGCTCTGCATGCTCTCCAGTGTTCCGTCAATCTCCAAGATCTTCGGTGCTTGTCCGATTTTGCAATAAATAACTTTCATCCTTCTCCTCCTCCTGTTCTATGTACGCTGCTCTTTCCTTCAGATACTCATCGTACTGATCTTCCGGATAGTAGTAGTCGCCTCCGATTGCCTTGATCATTCTTGGTTCTGGTTTTGGTGGCTCATAGGTGTCTGAATCTAAGGCATAAAGGAAGGCCAGCCCCAGTGCGATCCCTATTCCCGTAAGTACCAGGAACTCCTTCACTGCCTTCTTGGCTGCCTTCACTCTCTGTCTATGCTGTTTTCTTTTCGGTATGGCTGCTCTGATCTCCATCATCTTTTGTTCGTGCATCATCGCTTCTTCCCATTTGCTTAAGACACGCCTCTGTGAATCTCTTTTCATAGCCATCTGTGAAAGTCACCTCCATCTTTATTTCCTTCATGGATCTTCCTCCCTTATATTCTTCTTACTGTCTACCGGGTAGTGCATTTATGCTCCCTAGGCTTTTTGGGCCCGGCAGTCTATGACAGGTTCTCCATTGTGAAAGAAGAACCTGTCGCCTCATGCTCCCTGAGTATTTTTAGGGGTAGCCGTATAGCCCATTGCCTGCAGTGTCGGTTTTTCATACCGACCGTCCGGGATTACTACGCACCTACCAGTCCATGCTCCGAACGTTCTCTCTACCTGGTATTCTCATCTGCCTCCAAGCCGGGATTTTTTTTACTAGGGTTTGCGCTTTCCACCCCTATGACGACGATTCTCCGCAGGCTCCGGTCGCCTCGCCGGGTGGACTTATCTGCGTCGGCTCCACCAGACCTGGGTTTTTAATGAGGTCCCGCATCCCTCGTATGCTCTCTATTTAGTTGTTAGGCCATTACTGCCTTTGTATCATCAATGGCTTTCTGCGCTTCCATGCCGGCCATAAAAGAATTAGTCATCATAACGACGAGGGTTCTTTTGTCTTCTGGAATGCTGGCGAGTGTCTTTGCCACTTTTTCGGCATCGCTGAGCTGTTCTGCTGTGTATCTTCTTTCCTTTGTCATACCGTTTCCTCCTTTCGTTTGGTGCGTTGTTTTGTTGTCTCTGCCGTTATTATATATTGACATTAGCGTGTTTGTCAATATATTTTTGTTGTCTCTGCGATATTTTGTTGACAACGCCGTGTTGATGCTTTATAATTCAAAACATAGGAGGTGAGAAAATTGAATATAGGAGATCGCTTGAAACGATTAAGAAAAGAGCTCGATCTTACGCAAGAGGCTTTTGCTTCCAGAATTGGTTCTGTTCAGAATACAATCACTGGATATGAAAGCGGGAGGCGCAATCCTTCAGCTCCAGTCATTTCTCTTATTTGTAGAGAATTTGATGTGAATGAAGAGTGGCTCCGAAACGGAACCGGTGAAATGTTCGCCCCTGAATCCAACGATGAGCTGGAAGCCCTGGCGAAAAAATATAATCTGTCTAATGCAGATCAGGTTCTTATAGAAAAATACGTGAACCTGAAATCAGGCTCACGTGAGACAATCATCAACTTTATGATTGATGTGGTTGCTGCCCTTGATGGCGCAGCTGATCAGAACGACAAGGCATTCCCTGTTGGAGATATCTACGCAGGGATTCCTGACACACCAGGGGAGCTGGAGCGAAAGTTCCCGCCGCTGGAAAATCGGGAAGAAAAAGAAGGCGGGCTTGGGTAGTATGTACCCAGTCCTCCTGGCCCTTATCGTATCAATATGATCTGTGTTTTATTAGAAAAATCTAAATTATAATAAATGGTGCACGTGCACCGGTAGTAGATCGCGTAGATGTCTTTTCGTTTTAGAAAAATGTACTTTCTGCTCATCCGAACTCCCCCTTTGAATGAAGGACGGAGGGCTGGGCACACGCCGTTAATTATAATCAATTTTGCTCTGATAAAATACTGGTAAATAATGGGAGAGGAAGAGTGTAGAAATGAGCGTAAATTTTGGAGGATGGCCGTCTGGTATCCATTCAGATTTTGAGCAGGTCAAGAGAATTGAATCCGGGAAAAAATTAAAAAAGAAAATCGTCGCCCTGGATAAAGAGGGACAACGGATTGTGATTCAGGGCTCTGCTGCCGAACCTTATCAAGCTACACTGCAGGAGTGCACCTGCGCTGACTTTGCAATCAGGCAGGCTCCTTGTAAACATATGTATTGTCTGGCTATGGAGCTTGGTCTCCTGGATGGACTTCCGGTCTATGATAAAAGATCGGCTTCCTATGATCCTGATTCTGAATTGAAGAGATATCGTTCTCTGTATGAAAGTGGTCAGATCAGCGCGGATGCATATGTGAAAGTCTGCAGCGCGCTTGCGAAATTGAAGAAATAAAAAACCGCCCGGTGCTACCAACACCAGGCGTCTTGCTCTTCCTTGCGGAAGCTGTAAATATAAGATATGTTTTGCATATATATTTTACAGCCGTTTCCGTAAATCCGCAAGGGTTTATTTTTTATACTCTTTTTTGGGGAGGTGAGAACAATGAGGTTCTTTTCATACGGACGAAAATCCGTATTTTCTGATAAATCAGATTCTATCGATAACCAGTTCCGGATGAACCGGGAATACTGCGAGTCGAAGTTTTCCGGCCAGGTGGATTCCTGGCAGCAGTTCTCTGATGAAGACTTCACTGGTGCGAATACGTCCCGGCCGGATCTGCAGCGCATGCTGTCCTTTATAAAGGGTGGCTTCTGCGATGTCCTGGTGGTCTATCAGCTGGATCGTCTTTCCAGGGATGTCCGGGACTTTGCGAATATCTACGCGCTCCTGGAGGAGCATGGTGTAATGTTCATCTCAATAAAAGAAAATATCGACACCACGACGCCGATCGGGCGTGCCATGATGTATGTCACGGTGGTCTTTGCTCAAATGGAACGTGAAACCATCGCGGCCCGCGTTACGGATAATATGCTGGGCCTTGCTAAGAAGGGGTACTGGACCGGCGGTAATCCTCCGGTTGGCTACGTCAGGAAGCACATTGTTGTGGATGGAAAGAAGCACTGCTCTATTGAGGTGGATCCGGACGGGGCTCGCTACGTGACGCAGATCTTCGATACCTTCCTGGCTTATAACTGCAGTCTGCAGGGGATGGAGACGCGATTCAAAAACCAGGGAATCCGGACGCAGAGCGGGAAGTTCTTCTCGACCACGCAGCTTCATAAAATGTTGACCATGCCATATTGCGTCGAGGCGACTCCGGAGGTCTACGACTTCTATGCCGCGAAGGGCTGCATCATGGATCCTGGTTCCCCGCGTGAAATGTGGGACGGATCCGTCGGTGTGATCATCTACGGCCGGTCGACCGAGAAAAACAAAAAGCACCAGGCGCAGCCGCCGGAGAAGTGGACCGTGTGTCTTGGAAAGCACAAGCCCTTCATGCCTGCTGAGAAATGGCTCGCGGTGCAGTCCCGGTTTACTCAGAACAAATGCATCAAGGACGCAAAGTGGCCGGTGCCTCTCCTGAAGGGTGTAATCCGGTGCAAGTGTGGGAACCTGATGCAGGTCTCCAGAAAGAAAAAGGTAGACGGTACCTGTTCTTCCTGGTACTACTGTAGGAAGCGGATGAGGCAGGGCGTGGACGCCTGCGACATGGGCCAGATCAAATGCGATTTGCTGGATGAGAAGGTTCTGGAGCTGTTTCGCGGTATCGCGGCTGATCCTGGCTTGATTCAGAAATTCGTCAAGGCGAAAGCTCCGGACGATATTCCTAATCTGAAAGCTGCGCAGGCTCGCGTGTCTGCCTGTGAGCGCAAGATCAGCCGTCTGGCTGCATCGTTAGCTCTGGCCGAGGATTCCACTGCATCAAAGTATATCATCGCGGAAATGGAACGCTTGGACGTCGAGCTGGGTGCTCTGAAGCGCGAGGCCTCGCTGGCCGAGATGGAAAGCCACCGGGCTACTGCCAATGCGAATGATGCGAAGGCCACGGCTGTGGAAATTGCGAAGCTGATTCACGGTCTGGAAGGCTTTGACGACAAAGAAAAAAACGCGATCGCTCGCGCTGTAATTCAGGAGTGTACTTGGGACGGGGAGCGGCTTTTTATTACGCTCTAAACCTCACTATTTTATAATGGTGGGGTTCCGGTCTCATACGAAGTGCCGACTTGATCAGATCCCTGATGGTAACTTCTCCTGTTCCTTCTACATTTGCATTTCTTGCTTCCAGTCTTACCAGATTCTTTACATTTTGAATCTGAAGTTCTGCGTTGTCTTCGATCGTTATGATGCGTTCATTTTTGGGTATATATTGCGATAGTGCATTCAAGAAAGTGGTTTTCCCGGATCCGGTTCCACCACTGATGAATATATTGTATCCGGCGGCTACTAATAAAGCCAGAAAACCCGATACTTCTGAATTGATTGACTGCCATTCCATCAGTTTTTTCATTGTAATTGCTTCTTTTGCAAATTTTCGAATTGTAACGATCGGCCCATTTAATGCGACCGGCGGAAGTACGACATTGACTCTCGATCCGTCTGCCAGTCTGGCATCTGCAATCGGCGATGCCTCATTTACCAGTCTGTTGGATCCTGCCACGATCTGCTGGATCACATCCTCCAGTTTATCTCTGGATAAGAATCTTTTGTCTGACTGGATGATCCTTCCTGCTTTTTCAATAAATATATTCTGCGTCCCGTTGATCATGATCTCTGTGATCTGTTCGTCTTCCAGAAATTCCTGCAGCAGATCTAGTTTCCGAAATGCATTGAAAAGTTCCTTTCCCAGCATTGTTTTCTGATCCAACGGCAGATATTCTTCCTGCGAAGCTTCCTGAAGTACTTCATAGATCAACTCTGTCAGTTCTTCGTCCTCCATGTCCCTTGTCATATCCAGTCTGGATAATATCCTTGCATGGAGCTGCTCTGCTTCTATCATTTTCCTCATCCTTCCAGCTCTTTCTTTACCATCTTCTGCTTTACATCGTCATAACCCATCAGATGTAATTCTTCTTCAAACTGGAATAATTTTGCCTGCGCCACCTCCTCTTTTATGACTGCCACATGTATCTCCGTACACATCCTCAAGAGCTCATATACTCCACGGATCCCTTCATCGATATCCAGTATCAGGACTTCATATATGCTCTGTTCTGCAATCTGTTCCACAAACCCTGTCCACTCTTCGATCTCCACTGCCTTCAGATCTTCCGACATCCGCATAGGCAGAAGATAGTCAAGCGGTCCCATATGTTTTACCATACCTGCCAGAGCTGCTCTTAAGTGTTTCTTCTCCTGTCTGGAATAATAAAGTGCATCCGCTACCGTCTGTCCGGCACCCGGAAAATGTCCCCCGATCCCTCCATATACTTCAAGATTCAGGTACAATACATTGTACGTCCTTGCCAGTTCTTTTCCCAGCTTTAATGCATACCCGGTCTTCTTACTCCGGTGCACCGGGGAAAAGATTCCGATGATCCTGACATTCTGCTTTTTCGCTGTCCTAAGGAAAAATCTTTCCGGTTCCCCGGACTGCGTACACTGTTCGATCACCGCTCCCATAATGGCCTCTCCGGACTGGTACTTATTGATAAGTTTCTCATTTGTCTCATGTGCTGCATTTTCCGACTGTGCCAGAACGAACACATTCCCGGCCTTTATCTTCTTCCTGTCTTCTACCGGATAACTGCTTCCGATCAACAGGATATCAACCGGTGATTCCTCCTGCAGTTTTACGGTCTGCTCAACACTGTTACATACCTGTACGCCAAGTGCCAGCTCCTTCGCTTTCATAAAAACTTCCGCAAGGGCCGCAGCGTATCTCACTTCCTGGTCACAAATCACCAGATTTCTGCTTACCACATACTATCCCTCCTTCAACACGTTTACACAAAATCTGAAACGTTTGCCGATACGGCATTGAATACTTCTTGAATTTTTTGAATCTAACAATTAGAACTACAAATCAGATGCAAGCTACTTCGTAACTTGTAGGCTGATTATATACTGGATGATTTGTATTTGTCTATGCCCTTTTTAAAAGTTTTCAATCTTTGTGCAATGTTTACATAATTTGATAAAAAGTTATACCGTAAAGTAGAGCAACCCCAGGAAATCCAAAGGATCCGGATGTCAAAAAAGTAATCGGATTCATCCCGACACAGGCAGAAATTCCCTGTCCGTCAAGAAATTCGTTTACAAAAAATATGATCGCGAACCCAATAATTCCACGAATCAGAAAATTTACAATGATTTTTGTTCCCTTTTTTTTCATATTTTTCTCTTTTTTATTACTCTGTTTTTTTATTATATGATGATCTGTATCTGTCTTATACCTTTCATAATTATCAAAAAGCATCTAAAAAAACAGGCTTGAAAACTTTTTCTTTTTTCAAACCTGTCTCATGATCTCTGATCTGCTTTTTATTTTATAACGAAATCTTGATTTCCCGTTCTGTCCGATGGTATTTATGATAATTCACGCCGGCAGAATCGAACATCTTCATGGAAGCCATTACAGCTGCTGTACCTTCATACTTGTTGCTGTCATAGATAACCTCTTTGATCCCGCTTTGTATGATCGCTTTCGCACATTCGTTACACGGGAACAGAGAGACATACAATTTTGCCCCTTCCAGACTTCCTCCACGGTAATTCAGAATCGCATTCAGCTCACTGTGAACCGTGTATACATATTTTGTCTCTAAAGGATCTTCTCCTTCCCGCGCCCATGGAAATACATCATCCGAGCATCCTGTCGGAAGTCCGTTATATCCCATTGACAGGATCTTGTTATCCTGACTGACGATACAGCATCCTACCTGTGTATTCGGATCTTTGGAACGCATTCCGGAAAGCTTTGCAACGCCCATAAAATACTCATCCCAGCTGATATAATCTGTTCTTTTATCTCCCATATACGTCACCTCGCCACTATTTTGTCCCAAAAATACGGTCTCCTGCATCTCCCAGTCCCGGAACAATATATTTATGCTCATTCAGATGATCATCGAGTGCACCGATATAGATATCTACATCCGGATGTGCTTCCTGCAGACGTTTTACACCTTCCGGAGCTGCAATGATACACATAAAACGCATATGTTTTACACCTTTATCTTTCAGCATCTGAAGTGCTGCCACACAGGACCCGCCTGTTGCAAGCATCGGATCTACGACAAATACTTCTCTTTCGTCACAGTCTGACGGAAGTTTGCAGTAGTATTCTACCGGTTCATATGTCTCCGGATCTCTGTAAAGACCGATATGTCCGACCTTGGCAGACGGGATCATATTCAGCATTCCGTCAACCATTCCAAGTCCGGCTCTTAAGATCGGCACTACTGCTAACTTTTTACCGCTTAATTGTTTTCCCACCATCTCGCAGATTGGTGTCTTTATCCTGACATCCTCCAGTTTCAGATCTCTTGTTGCTTCATAACACATTAATGATGCGATCTCCCCAACGATCTCTCTGAATTCTTTTGACCCTACCTCTTCGCTTCTGATGTAGCTGATCTTGTGCTGAATCAACGGGTGATCCATAACCTGTACTTTTGACATGTTTCTCCTCCTTGTTGTGAAATGATTCTATACCAATTTTTCTATATGATGTCCTGCAGCTTTCAGAAGACGGTTCATAATTGCGCTTCCGATTCCTGCAGTATCAAACGACTCACTGTAGATATAATCTACCTGATCGTCATCAAACTCTCTTAAGATCCCGAACAGATTTGCGGCGATGGTTGATTCATCCGCTCTGGTTCCGATGCATTTTACGTCACCGGCCTTATATTCTGCCACAGTCTCTTCCGTTCCGATAATGCCGACTTTATAGCCTGCACGGGACTTTTCTTTTGCACGCTTATTGATCTCTGCCGTCACCTTCTCCAGTGGACCTTCTATAATGGTCAGATCCGCTTTCGGCGCATAATGACGATACTTCATTCCCGGTGCTTTCGGAACCTGCCTGCTGTCCGGTCTGATCAGCGTCCTGTCGATCGTGACTTCTCCGATCACTTCCTCGAACATCTCTTTTGTAATGGCTCCCGGTCTTAAGATCATCGGTGGTTCTACCGTCATATCCAGTATTGTAGATTCTACCCCGATCTCTACTGCCCCGCCGTCTACGATCATGTCTACCCTTCCGGTAAGATCCTCTGCTACATGCTGTGCGGTTGTCGGGCTCGGCCGTCCGGAAGTATTCGCGCTCGGTGCCGCAATGTATCCGCCGCCCGCATCGATCACTTCTCTTGCGATCGCATCTACCGGCATCCGGACAGCTACCGTATCCAGCCCTCCGGTGGTTCCGTACGGCACAATATCACTTTTGTTAAATATCATTGTAAGCGGCCCCGGCCAGTATTTTTCAGCAACCTTTACAGCCTTTTCTGGGACTTCGGAAACAATTTTTTCCAGTGCTTTCATATTCGTGATATGAATGATCAAAGGGTTGTCAGACGGTCTTCCTTTTGCGGCATATATCTTCTTGGCCGCATCTTCATTCAATGCATCTGCTCCCAGACCATATACGGTCTCTGTGGGAAATGCAACCAGACCTCCTTCTTTCAAGATCCGTCCTGCTTCTCTTATAATATCTGTATTATTTTGATTTTTATCAATTTTTTCTAATATTGTTTTCATGATTGTTATTATACTACACTCTAGTTTTCCATACAAGCAAGGATTCCTTCTGCGATCGCTTCTGCAAGCTTCTCCTGATACTTTGGACTGACCAGCTTTGCGGCTTCTTCCGGATTACTTAAGAATCCGCACTCCACAATGATCGTCGGTACTTCCGTCCGTTTCAGAAGATAATAGGTATCATTCGCTTTTGCCTGTCTGGTATTCTCTTCATCTGCCTTCAGCAGTGCTTTCTGCATCACTTCGGCCATTCGCTTTCCCTCTTCCGAATGTGAATAATAGAAGACCTGCGCCCCGTGGATCTGCGCATCCTGGTAGCTGTTCTGGTGGATACTGACTGCAGCCTGCGGCATCGTCTTATTGATCCGTTCCACTCTCGCTTTCATATCATGGATTTTTTTATTTCCTGCAGCCGGATCTCCAAGCATTACATCCTTTTCTCTTGTCATGACGACCTTCCATCCCTTTTTCTCCAGTCTCTCTTTTGTCTTTTTTGCAATTTTCAGATTTACATCCTTTTCTTTTGCCTGATTCACACCGATCTTTCCCGGATCCTCTCCGCCGTGTCCGCTGTCCAGGACAATACATGGATTCCTTCCTGTAACCCTTCCGCTTGATACCATTTCCTCCAGATGATTACTCATCATGATAAGTACCGCCAGCAGCAGCAATACTATTGCAAATTCTATTTTTTTCCACAAATAAAAATACCTCCTGCAATTCATATATTCTACTATATGACTGCAAGAGATATTTTATCTGTTATTCTGTTTGATTAATTGACATATTTCTGGATCAGATTCCAGATATCCGAACTCTCCTGTCCAAGAGACCACTCAGCTGTACCTGCAAGCTTATATTTCTTCATGAGTTTGAGCTTTGCTTCGATTGATTTGCTGTCTTCCATCCAGATCTCATATTTGGATCCGTCTGCTTCCCATGTGGCATAGTTCTGTCCGGCCTTCTTATCCCAGGTCGTATCGACTCCGGCCTGTTTGACGATGGCCTGTGCATTATCCATGCCATATGCATCACTCTCTACGGTTGTAGAATACTGTTCCGCATCCGTTCCTTTATCACTCTTCAATTCTTCTTCCGTCTTCGGAGTCTCTTTCCACAGACGTGTAAAGAACGGAATGCCACTGATAACCTTCTCCGCCGGAACCTCTTTTAACGTCTCTGTGATTCCTTCTTTTACATAATTGTAAGAAGATACCGGACCTGCTTCAGGCGAACCTGCATAATACTCATCATATCCCATGATCACTACATAATCTGCTACAATTCCCTGCTCTTTACGGTCATACTGTGTGTTAAAGCTCTTTGGAACATAGTTGTCCACCGACAACACCAGTCCGTTCTGTCTGCATTTTACCGATAATTCACGGATAAATTCAATATAATGTTCTCCGCACTTATCGGAAATCTTTTCGAAGTCTACATTGATACCATCAACGCCGACACGGAGTGCCTCTGCGATCAGCTGCGTGATCAAAGTCTCACGTCTGGATGTATAGCTGAGCAGTTCGTAAGATTCCTTCTCCGAACTGATGCCTCCGTCAAAATCCCTGACGGTCATCCACACTTCCACATTCTGCTTATGTGCGTAACTTACATAATCTGCCGATGCGATAGAGCTGATGTTACCGTTCGTATCTGCCACATGGATCCATGTCGGAGCCAGTGTCGTAAGCCCTTTCGTCTGGGCGATCCTCTGCGCCACCGCATTGTTCGCATCCTGGTTCGTCACATTATGCCATGCCATATTGATCGTGTAATCTTTGCTGATATTAGAATAATCCTGCTCTTCAAACTTTCTGGTAATATTCTTCTTTTCTTCGTTCTTCAGAGTCTTGTTCTTTACATATCCGATCACACCATCTGCTGTGCGTACCTTTTTCCAGTTCTGTTCACTCTCAACGACTGTTACTTCATCTTTTTTCTTAAGTTCTGCCAGCACAGGGCTCTTTACTCCGCCCTGATAACGCACCTGTGTATTCTTTTTCACAGTTGCAACATCCGTTTTTCCCCATTTTGTCCTGATCATAACATGATCCGGATTATTTGACACTTCATAATCAATATTCGTGTACTGCTGGACAAAATCCAATGCAATATATGCTGTGTTTCCTTCTGTTTTTAAAATAACGTAATCTTCGCTTTTCTTTTTTTTGGATATAGAGTAATCCTTACTGCCGACATCTACCGATATCATATCTTCCGGGAGCATATACAACAGAACATTTTCATTCGGATCCCAGTAGAACCGGCTGTTGATATAATCTCTTACAATATTATATGCAACATATACTTTTCCACCTGCCAGTTTTCCTTCTGCCTCCACGACTTTATTATCCACCGTGATACCAACCTGTCCATCCTTTTCTATCCCATAATATTTCTTCATATCATATTGTTCTTTTGATGGGCTGTAACGTTTCCACAAAATGATTCCTGCAATTGCTGCAATGATTAATATGATCAACAGGACAAATCGTATCATGCGTTGTCTTTTTCTTCTCCGCCGCATACGCGCACGCTCCGCCGGAGTTCTCTGTCTTCTTGGCGGATGATTATCTGACGGTCTTCTTTCCTGTGATTTTCCATATGTTCTTCGGTTTTCATATGTGCGGCTACTTCTTCCTCTGTCTTCCATGCTGCACCTCCTACAGGTCACATTATAACAAAACGTAAGATACACGTCATTATATTTCGACATTTTCCTTAAAACTTTCGTCTTAATCTGCGGGGTATTTACATATTTTTCCTGATTAAATTGCTATATTCTGAAACCACAACTCTTTTACATCACCTTTGTCATTGAGCACATAATCTCTCATATATGCCTGATTTTCACACATCGTATGTGCCTGTACAATCTGCATGGGGCTGGCTGGTATTCCATTGATCCTGAGGCTTATATTTTTCTTTTCATAGCCTGTCAGTTCCTGGAACATATTCTTCCATTCGTCATTGTCCCCCATGTTCCTTCCTCCTTTTTACCGGATGATAACTATGGATGTTGCGCATATCTGCAGCGAAGGAGATGCCCGTGATACAATGCTGTTTTTATGCAGCAACAAATTATGTTTCAACTGGAAATAGTCCCCGGCAATTAAATATTTTTCATATTATGTCAAAATTATACTGTGAAATGTCTGCCTGAAACGGCTGTGTAATCTGATTTGCTTTTGATAGATCCATCCCACCCGGAACGTGGAATTGAAATATAAATGCCTGGTACGGCGTTCTGTTCCGTCCCCAAAATTAAAATTCAAGAAATTCTCCCTTATTGGTTCTAACAACATAGTTATCAGGGAAAACTATCTTCCAGTAGCGTCATTATATCTGATAAAATTTGAAGAATCAAGTCTTTTTTTATTTTATTATTCCGTTTTGTTTATACTAAATTTATTGAACATCAAACATTTTCTATGATATACTATTTTAGAAGGAAGTGATGATTATGAAGATTGAAAAAATCAGTGACAACCAGATCCGTTGTACTTTGACACGCGCCGATCTGGCTGACCGTCAGTTACAGCTCAGTGAACTGGCATACGGAACCGAAAAAGCAAAATCACTTTTCCGCGATATGATGCAACAGGCAGCCTTCGAATTCGGATTCGAAGCAGAAGACATTCCTCTCATGATAGAGGCAATCCCTTCCGCCGATTCGATCGTGCTGATAATTACAAAAGTCGAGGATCCTGAGGAACTCGATACCAGATTTTCAAAATTTGCACCTTCTTCCATTGCTGATGCCAGGAAAAAGAATACTCCGGGCAAGCTGGAAGGAGCAGAAGGTTTACTCGATCTGCTCGGAAAGGTTCAGGAATCATTTGAAGCACAGGCAGCGAAGTCTGCCCCGGATACCACATCCGCTTCCGGTGATGATACAGAAAAAAAGGATTCCGGTAACAATATCCGGCTCTTTTCTTTCCCTGTGATGGAGAATGTACTGAAAGCTGCCAGACTTCTGGCTCCGATGTACCACGGTTCCAATACTTTATACAAAGACGAACAGGAGGAGATGTATCTGCTGGCACTTGCCCGGTCCGATCACTCCGCCGCAGATTTCAATCGGATCTGCAATATGTTGTCTGAATACGGTGCTTTAGAAAGAGCGTCCGGCGCAACTTTCGCGTTCCTGGAAGAACACTGCAAGACATTTCTTTCCGGAGATGCGGTTCAGCAGCTCGCCAATATTTAGCCGGAATTATGATCCGGAATTGTCATAAAGATCTGCTATCGGCAGTTCTTTACAAATAACTGCAAAAAAACTCTACAGGAATCCTGTAGAGTTTTTTGTAGTTATTTTTATATTATGCCTGGCTTGCTTCCAGTGTTGCATTCAGTTTTGCAACTAAGAGGTCTGGATCAATTCCGTGTCCCATAGCGCCTTCTTCGATAGATTCCATCTGAGAATGTGGGCATCCGATGCATCCCATTCCTGCTTCCATCAGATCGTCAACAAGCTTTGGACATGTAGAATAATATTTGGAAAGCAGTTCACCAAATGTCATGTCTTTTGTAATCTGTGCCATCTTATCGCCTCCTTTTTATTTCAGTGTTTCCATTATAGTAGCTTTTTACCATTGTGTAAACATTTTCCGCAAATTTATTCTTAATATTTGACTACTCAAATGTCAATATGGATAACTCTTTTTTTCGACATTTCTTCATTTTTATAACAACTCTACAAAACGTGCGTTCTTTTTCTATCCCCGAATAATCCCCCGTTTTTCCCGATTTGGGTGTGGATAACGTGGATAACTTTGTGAAAATCCCCATTTTTCTACATTTTTTGCATTTTTTGATGTGGATAACTTTTTTCATGAATTTTTTTGTATTTTTTGTTTTTTGCAGAAATATATCGATTTTTGTGGATTTTGTATATTGTGGATAACTTTCAATTCATGTGGATAATGTGGATAAAAAAAGAACCGGGGAATTTTTCATAAATTCCTCCGGTCTCTTTTCTTATATCGGCTCTTATATCAGCCGTCTTACGGTCACAATATTCGTATAGGTTGCCGGCAGGATCCCGATTCCTTTTGCACTGTTGATCGCATTTACGATCTGCCCATTTCCCATATAGATTCCTACATGGCCATTATATAAGATAATGTCTCCCGCAACTGCCTGATCGTAACTTACCGCCGTTCCCGCATTCTCCATATCCCATGTCGTACGCGGAAGTGCGATTCCAAAATGTGCAAATACCGACTGTACGAATCCGGAACAATCCGCTCCGTTTGTGAGGCTCGTACCTCCCCATACATACGGATTTCCGATAAACTGACAGGCATAATCTACAATTGCCTGCCCGTTTCCCGCAGCCTGCGCCTTCTGCTCCTCCTGCTCCTTTTGAAGTCTTGCCGCCTCTTCTTCTCTCGATTCGGCATACGTAAATGCATCTTCTGCATTTCCCGTGTCATTGTTCTGCACTAACTCTTCTGCTTTCTTCTGTGCCTCATTTCCTACCGTTATATATCTGGAATACACATACCCGGTCACATTTCCCGACTCAACCTTCGTCCATTCTCCCACAGGACCGGTGATCTTTACCGCATAATCCGGATATAGTTTTCCAACCCATTCGCTGTCTGTTGTTGGTTCACTTCTTATATAAAGAAACGATTGTACATTTGCGAATGCCATATCTGAATACTCACCCTTTTGTTCCGGTACAAGATGATCTTTTACCGATATTGTCTTATCTGATGTGTAACAATCTTCCAGTATCTGTGTGCTTTCCGCCGCTGGTATATTCTGCGTATCATCTATGTCTGCAGCATGCACCACCATTGGAAATGCTGTCATGATCCCAGTCACACTAACCAGGAGCACTCCTTTTTTAAGAATCGAATCCATAAACTCCCTCCTTTATGTTTTCTCGTCTTTTGTAATTATTACAGAATTGTTACATATGTTACGTTTGTTATTATATCATCCGAATACATTTTGTCAAGTATTTCTTTTATTTTCAAGCGTATCATCTGATATCCCTCTATCTTCCATTCGTTTCATTTTTTTATTTTGTTACATTTTGTTACATTTATTTCTCCTTATTGACAAATGATATCAACAGCACTATACTAAAGATATCAATTACAGTAATTATTATCGTTATTAAAAGGAGGATGTTATGGCTGCTTTAAAATACAGTAAACAGCGAGCCTCTATCAAAGAGTATTTATTACACACAACCGCACATCCTACGGCTGATACCGTATATCTTCATATAAAAGAAGAATTTCCGAATATCAGCCTCGGAACCGTCTACCGCAACCTGAATCTGCTTGCCGACATCGGTGAAGCACTCCGGATTCCGACACCTACCGGTGGCGACCGTTTTGATGGGCGCTGTGAACCTCATTACCATGTAGTATGCACGAATTGCGGAAAAGTATTCGATCTGGAAATGGATGATTCTTATATCCAGAAGATCAACGAAGATGCCAACGCATGTTTTGATGGAATTATCGAATCTCACAACACACTTTTCCATGGTCTTTGTGCCGACTGTATAAAGAAAAAGAACGAGAATAAATAATAAAATTTATCAAAAACTAATTGACAAAATAGTAATATCGTGCTAAATTAATATCAGTAACAATTACTATTATTGAGAGAAAGGAGGAATCAGATGGCCACATTGAAATACAGCCGCCAGAGAGAATCTATTAAGGAGTTTCTTACTGGCAGAACCGACCATCCCACCGCTGATTTTGTTTATGAGAATATGAAGCAGATTTATCCAAACATCAGCCTTGGAACTGTATACCGAAACCTCTCTCTTCTCGCTGATCTGGGTGAAATACAGAAGCTTTCCAGCTTTGGCGGAGCAGACCGATTCGATGCCCGCACCGTTCCCCATTGTCACTTTATGTGCACCCGCTGCGGCAGAGTGATGGACGTATTCAGCGAACATATTGATAAAAGCCTTGAGAGTATTGCAGCTGACTTTAAGGACGGTCAGATTTCCGATTATAAAGCAAGATTTTTCGGAATTTGCAAGGAATGCCTGAAGGAAGAGTCTCACTAATCAGTTGAATAAATTTTTCATTTTCTGATCATAGCTATTCTGTAGGGAATTACAGCCGCTCGACAAGCAATGGCCACAGCACCAAACTTTAAGTGAACATTCGATCCTGTTAGAAAAAAGTTTCAATAACTCTTGACAAGCAAGAAACAATATGTTACCATAAAACAGTAATGATTACTATTATTAAAAACTAAATAAAAATTTTATATAAGAAAAGGAGAATTTAATTATGGCTAAATGGGTATGTAGTGTATGTGGTTATGTTCATGAAGGTGACACAGCTCCGGAAGTATGTCCAATCTGCAAGGCTCCGGCTGAGAAATTTACGAAACAGGATGATGAAATGGCATGGGCAGCTGAGCATGTTGTGGGCGTTGCTAAAGGTGTCAGCGAAGACATCCTTGCTGATTTAAGAGCAAACTTTGAAGGAGAATGTTCAGAAG
>OGJJ01000138.1_pt1 | contig 65765 bp, 49 predicted proteins | sample 1572081 | NCBI WGS metagenome assembly OGJJ01 (sample SAMEA2582122, study PRJEB24529) | metagenome | biome: Human gut stool | place: China | collected 2011
CGTGCTTACAGCGTATAGCTGCTTAGCACATTATTGAATTATTAACGAACTATTGCTATATATGTAATGGAATAATTATCCTTCTTCATGATACAATTTATTTAAAATAATTTTCATATTTCACCATAAATGGAACCTTACGCAATTCTTCCATTATCAAATATTCTTTTTCAGATTCACAATAAATACTATCACAAAAGCGACTCCACAAGTCATAAAGGTTCACATCACTGAGATCGTCCTTAGTGAACTGTGGTGCTCCCGGCAGAAGTTGGTATTTCTTACCTTCTATAAAGTATTTTTCATTTCTTTCTAAATCATCTTTAGGATTGTATGAGTAATTAACTTCAAGAGCTTTCTGATATACCTTATCTGATAGCTTTGTTAACTTCTTTGCCAGAAAATCATTAGTATCACCTATTTTCTTATATGCACTAATTTTTTCTGCAATTTCTTCAGAAGCCTTTTCTGACTGTTTAAACGAGAATCCAAATACTCCGTCTTTTTTATTGAAATCTTCATTAGGCTTCAATCTCAACAAGAACTGTTTATTATAAAAGGTTCGAGGAAAGACTTGAAGACCTAGAGTGAACAATCCAGGTATTTGTCCAAAAGGCTTGTCCATTACATAAAAATAGACAATTCCAACACCTTCCTTAACAGGTACATATTTATCATCTTCATATTTATGAGTAGCATAAAACAATGCAATATCTATAGAGGATGTCAGATTTAAGAAAGGAGAATCCAAATGATAAGCGGATGCAATTCCGTATGGATTTTCCATTCTTATCTTTGTATTACTTTTGGGTAAGTCTATACCATTCTTAAGCATAGCATAAAGCGGAAAAGACTCTATAAGTAATTTAAACTGCTCTAACTTTACATTTCTTTCAAGCATATTGTCATGTCTAGATTCTTTGAAATATGGAAGAATAAACTGTTTCGAATTAAATTCAGAATTTCCATAGAACAAAAGACCTTGATGAGTGATATTGGGCTTTAACACGGTCATTCCATCAGAAAGTTGAGTCAACAAGTATTTATCTTCTGCTCCATCAACTATACTTTCGGAAGGCATCAAATGCTTAACAGGGAAGCGGTCTTGAAATATATTCAAAATTCTTCTGAGTTCCAATGCATCAGGCAGCTTGTTAAAATCTGTATTTTGGTAAATCATCTTCTGGTAACATTTTTGAAAGCACTAGCTAAAATGGGAGATCATCCACATCTGTTGTCGTAGCAAGATGCTTAACTATTTTCGGTATATTATTTAACACAAAATGTTCATTTAACCTTTTTAATATATCAGTTTCCAACAACACGTCGTTATCAGACACGTGACTTTGAATATACTTCCAAAAATCAACATCAGTATTTGATATATCATCAATAATATTCAACCACTTCAATGCATCCCCCTTGCTATTTGAAGAAATCAACAAATTAGTCAAACAAGATAAATACTTAGAACGAGTATTGGTGTTATCACAAAGTATCTTAAAAATTTCCTTTGCCAATGCTTCAGGATACATACCTTTAATCTTTATACCCTGATATTCACCTAAGAACCCATATGGATCACTATCCGGCAAAAGAGGAAGTACTGTAACATTTCGTCCTAAAGCTATACCAACTTCCTGATCACACCAATTGCTTTGATGAAATCCTTCATACAACATAGCCGACATACAATCCATAGAATTGAGCGCTCGCTGTATTTCTTTTTGCCATTCCTTCGTTGGATTTATATCTTCATGTGCAACAAAAGAGGTAATTCCATAATCTTCTAAAACTGTCTTTAAGCGACTAGCTTGTTTCTTTTTAGAAGTTATGTGACTAATAAACATTCTAAAATATCCATTACGCCAACCCTGATAATCACCAGATTCAAACAATGTCGCTTGAATATTCGAATTAGGTCGTATCGTTACTTCAGCAGGTGTATTTCCACCCTTAGTTGCCTCCTGAAACGCAGAAAGAATAAGCTTTTCTACCTTATCTATTGGCTTAAATTTCTTTAGAGCTATATATTTATCTGTCTGTACTTCAATAACAACTATATCGTAATCATTACCAAAACTATCATAAGATTTCTCGTAATTAATATTGTTAAGATGTAGAATCTCACTTTCTTCTTTACAGCCTTGACTTTGGAGCAAATCTTTGACTGTAGGCACTATTCTTAATAAACATTCTTTCATTCTCATTTTCTCTACGTTATAGATGTGTTGAAAATTACATATCTGTACTATATTGATACTACACTAAATATCTTAGAAAATACCAAACAACACCAACTGTTGGTGCTATTGCTATAATCCAATACAACAAATAGACATCAAAGATATAATATCTACATTGGAACCACAACCATTTCAATGGATGTATTTCTGTACTGCAGAGCATAGCATATTGATAGTCAAAGGATGTTTGATTGAGATTGTACTTACTCAATATTTCTTCATATTTATTGATATAATCAATTTCCTTCTTCTCCTGTTCCTCTTTGGAAAGAACATTGACATCGTGTTTTATCAAACGATACAAACGATTCAACTCATTACCACAAGCATGATAATTCTCCATCCTTTTATCATAGTTCAAGCTACTGAACAGAAGCGACAACACAAGCAAGAAGGTGGAAAGTATTATCGTAAAGGCACTAATCATATTAGCGACTTTTATTTCCGGCTTCTGCAGTGCAATCAAACTTATCGCTATGATGGAAGCAGAAAACATTGCTTCACACACCTTAGAGGCATCTCGGCTACGCTTCATACGACGAGATGCTGTAAAACGAGCACTCATCGTTTTATAAATCGAATTACCTAAGCTTTCTAAATTTTCCATATAGTATTTTCTTTTAAAAAGAAGGGAGTCCCAATCAAAACACAAACAAACCACGTATGTGGCATTAGATATTTAAATGCTTTACAAAAAGGTGATGTATAACATCACCCCTAAGACTGAGTCTCAAAGACTCCCTTCTATGAAGTTGTTCCAATGGTCATATGGGCATCTTTCTTCAAATGTTCCAGATGTATCCAATAACGAGTCTGTATTTCATCGTCACTATATTCAATGTCGCTATCTATAAGACCCCTTGATATGAGATAAGCTTTCATATCACCAATCTCTTTTAACGCATCAAAATCTTTCAACATATTCTTGCCAGCATGCTTCTTGATATCCCAATAGACCTTTGGCAAATGCTTGATTTTATTCTCAATCTCTAAACCTTTTAGAAATTTCTTATGTACCACAGTATCCAACTGATAAAGTAGTTGTATATCTGTCATTGCCTGAAAGTATGGTAACCATCCATAAAGATGATTCAATATCTTGAAGCCTGATAACTTTAAGTTGATAAGAGCTATATAGTAATCATCAAATGCTTGGTCTTCAATTATAAATCTTGGACGCGTAAACGGATTCTCTTTCTGACTACGATAACGGGAGATCAATCGAGAGATTCGATTAAGAAAAGTCTGAGTATTTTTCTGTCGAATAGAAATACAGAGAGTTGATTTAAAACTATACCCTATGTATTCAAAACTCTTATCGCCCACAATACCATAATGTGTCTTATCGGGAGAAAGGCGTAGGCTGACTCCCTTTATGATCAATTCACACTTAAACTCATCTACAAAACGAGCATCTATCGGGGTTGTGCTCAATATCAAAATATCATCTACATACCTTTTATATAAGGTATTGGCATCACAATGGTTCTCAATACTCTCATCAAAATTCAACATAGATATACCTGCAAGTATGTTAGAAATGGATAAGCCCTGAGGTATTCCCATCAATCTAGGCTGCTGATTTGAAGATAATCTAGCACCACCCTTGGATACTGTTACTGTATTTATGGCTGTCTTTATCAATTGCAAAACACTGGCATCAACAGATGGTTCCAATTTTCTATAAAGAGTATCCAAGTCTATAGAATCATAGAACCCTTTGATATCCGTCTTAAAGAAGTAAACCTTCTCAGAAGAATGTAGTGCCATGAAATCACCAATGTCCTTAATGTATTGATTAGGCACTTGATTATTCACCGCTTCAGGAAATGCTTTTTGGAGATATTGGTTAAGCACCCCCAGGATCATTCTGTCACGCATTGATGGTACTGACAGTATTCTAGGGAACTTATCTCTTCCTTTTAATATAAGTTGTTCCTTATAAGGTGAAAACTTATACGTTCCAGACAAACATCTACTAGCTATATCATCCAGTTTCTTTTCGTAATGGTTCCAAAAGGTAGCAGGTGTTAAGCCATCAAGCCCCCCCTTTTTTGCGTTTTAACTTCTCGTTATAAAACTTAGTGAAATGAACTGGATTGAAGTATTCATTAATATCCTCCATACATATTCATCTTTATAAAAGATTTGAATATCAATGTATATCACCAATACAGCGTCACCACTATATTACAAGTAGTTACACCTATCAGTTTTTGAAAAAAGTTATTTTTGCTCCTCATTGCAGTATCGCTCTGCACTTGTCGTCGCTCGAATGAGGAATATTATTTTTATTCTATTTTTGAGAGGATTACCTCTGGAGAGGTTCCCATCAGGGTTATGGCGGAGTAATCCATATTACGTGTAATCATACGATTGCCTTCTTTACTAACTGTTCGGAATTTCCGAACAGTTGCTGACAGCATCAATTTTCTGAAGACTTACCTATTTGTCATATTCTTCTAGGAAGCGTTTAATCATGGAAGTTACGGCTTGCGGAGACCGCTTGACATGAACAATCCCCATAATTACAACTTGCTCGCCATCTATCAAATAATAGACACGGTTGGGGGCTAACAATAAATGGCGTATAACCATATCCTGACCAGATACCCACGAAGTGTAGCGAGCATCATATATGCCATGTGTGGAATATTGAGCCAGTTCATCTGTCTTTTCCAAGATATTATGGAGAACTTTTTGAGAGGTTAATAAGCCAAAATGTTCTTCCACATAGTCTATGACTTCATCTAACTGCGTCAAAGCCAAGTCTGACCAAACTACTTCCATCCTCTTTTAGCTTTGATAAAAGACTCAACTTGCGAATTTGGAATGCAGCGACCTGCTCTATTTTCCTTCAGAGCATATTCTGCAGCCGCAATCATCACCTCACGTGGTATCCCATGAATCGAATTAGTCGACTCACTCATATCAACATCGCCCAAAGAAGACTCAATTTTAGCTATCAAGGAATATTTATCCTCAATGCTTAAATTCCTGATTTCATCCCAATAAGGAATGGTTCTATCTTGTGATACATTACTTATCAACATAATACATTCTCCTTTATTTTAATCTTTTTCTGCAAATTTACGACTTTCTTTCGTAATCACCAAGGATTTAAGAGAAAAAATGCATTTATTAACCTATGCTTGGTTTATGGCTAAACATTACAACACACAAAAAGATTCTGCTTCCTTATCTGCTTTTTTCCTTCTATGTTCATAACGTAATCTCCTCATTAATTATTGTTTTGTTTCGACTCCCCTGTCCCTCTCTTGCGAAGAGGGGGTCCTTACCCTATACCCAAGCCCTAAATCCCTACCATAGGGATTAGGGATGTAACCGCCCTCCGGTGCTCGGAACCGCTACGCTATAAGGTTGGCGGACCATCAAAGGTCTCGCCAGGTTGTGCGGGATGGGACAATTTAATATTTATCTTTTACGACCTTTCCCAAAAAGCTCAGAATGAGAACCTAAACGAACTAATTCTATTGCGTTATTGTTCTTATCAAACCAAATCAAAACGCTTATAATCTTTCTTGAACTGCGAGGTCTTTCGAATTTCTTTCATAAACTCTATTCCTCCATTGATGCCATGAAACTTTCTAAGCTATCTACTCGAACTACTCCTGCATCATGACCACTCTCTGCCTCTTTCATTGCTGCCAAAGTTTCTGCGTTTGGAACATCTTCCAAAGCAGCACTCCTTGAAGCAGGGGAGTCAGAAACTATTTTAACGCCTCTCATAAGAGAGAGGACATTCTTTAATTGCTCCAACAAAGATGGGCTATCTACCTGTAATGTTAACTGTGCCATAACTTCAATATTTAATTCGTAGCAAAGATAAGGGTTTTCTGTGAAACTACCAAATTTTTAAAGGAGTTTTTACTTCTTGCCCTAATCTCACGCAGATTTTATTCACATAGTTATGTGTTAGAACTTGGTAGATGGAGAAGAAGATTGAATCGATGCCTTGACGAATCTTTACATCTAAGCTGTCTTCATTGGTCGGAGGTTAGTCCTTCCAAATAAGACGGAATACAACTCGGCATGAAAATATGCCATTATCAAATATCTTTTCTAAATTATCGCAAATTTAAAATTTTCAATCTAGAAAGCCATAAGGAGCTAAATCTGCCGGATTTATATCGTATTCCATGCTCTTTGCAGAACGAATGACCTATAGTTGTACGACTGTAAGTCTGCAGTTGTACAACTATATAGGCTATGGTTGTACAACTCTGGAGCTATGGTTGTACAACTATAAGGGTCTTAGTTGTACAACTACAGAATTCTGATTTCTTGACGGAATCAACAAACTTAGATAACATGCTGACTTACTGATATTTATGCATCTTTACCATATTTCGGATATTCTCCAAGAAAGATTTCCTGGTCGGAAATCCGTAAGTTTTAAAGAGATTAAATCTTGAATTTGTAAGAAAATTCCACAATCAGTAGATTCAGACTGACTTCCTTATATCACCAATACAGCGTCCCCACTATATTACAAGTAGTTCACCTTTCTGTTTTTGGGAAAAAGTTATATTTTGCTCCCCATTGCAGTATCGCTCTGCACTGGTCGTCGTTCGAATTCCTCCGTCTCCCTTTAGCCAAAGGGAGCTCCACATCCTAACCAAGCCTTCCCTTCTCAGAAAGGAAGGATGTAACCGCCCTCCGGTGCTCAGAACCGCTACGCTATAAGGTTGGCGGGGCATCAAAGCCCTCGCCAGGTTGTGCGGGATGGGACCGCCTTCCTATTATCTTGCTAAAGGTGCTGGATACTACCCCTATTTTAGAACCACCCTGTCTTGTAATAAATCACAAAGAGAACGTAATGTCTTTAATGTATAAGGACGAATCGTCAAGTCATCACAAACTATCTTCTTATCCTTACCCAAGAAAAACATACCACAATGATCATTAAGACCTGCTTTAACAGGATATATTCTTAATCTATCATGTAAATTTGCTAAATACCTTGGAGTAAAAAGAGCATAACCCACATAATGGCTTTCTGTCTTTTTAAAAACATACTTACCTTTTTTATTCAAATGCTTTTGGTCTATAAAAGACAGCCTGGACAATGAGACATAAGACTCTACTTCACCATTCGTAAAACGTCGAAGATTAAATGCCGCAAAATTCAACTGATGGGTATTTTCGTCATAAAAGGCCGGAGAAGACAACAATCGAGCTATCTCCTCCATATCTTTCAATACTGGTTTCTCAAATGTTATATCACATTCCATTAGGCTATGTTCTTTAAGACTTCCAAAAATTTAGGGAGTTCTGAAAGAGGGAGGATACCTTCCTTCTCTATCTCTCCATAATTGACATCATACACTATCCTATCACTAAGAATAGATAAACAGGCATCTCCTTTGGAGGTCTTCCATTGCATTAATATATAGCCATTGGTATTTGGGAATATTGCTAATCCCTGAAGCAATGATTCGCTACAGGATGAAACAACCTTCTGAGAATAATCACATGCTTCTGATGATATGGAAGGGGAACCTGCGTAATCCCAATTCGCTGGCAAATCTCGAAGTTCAAGAATTCGCTTCTCAAGTCGTTGCCTTAACGAAAGGCTTGGCTTCTTTTTCAGCTGTTGCTTCAATAATCGCAAAGCTTCTGCCATAGCATCAGTCACACTGATGTTATTCTGCTCTGCAATTGTTGCATAGCCTTGATATAATGTATTATCGAGTACCAATGTTGCCATAATCGTAATATTCTAATTATTGCCTGCAAATATAAGAGTTTTCCGTGAAACTACCAAATTTTAGGGGTGGTTTTTCGATTAGAACAGATATTCATATTGCGAAAGGAGTCTCTGATAATCACTCTCATATCTCGGCTTGTTGTTTGGAGTGATATGAGGACTTGAGATAATCTGTTCCATTTCCTGGAGTACCTTGCTCCCTTCACGCATGATGGGGTCGAGGTGTTCCTTGAACTGTTCTACGAATGGGGAATAATAGTAGCCAATCTCCTCTATAATGAAGGAATAGATGTTCCATGCGTCATTGTGGGTGATTCGGGTGTTTGACAACTCATCCAAGGCGTACTTTCTCAGATAGTCGATGTTTTCTGCCTGTAACGCCACTTCCTTGTCGTCTTTCACTGGATGGAAATAGCGGTCTATCAGCACTTGCCGTTCCTGCAGGTTGCGCTGGTAGAAGATTTCCTCGTTGGCAAGTCGTGTCTTGTCTTGCTCCACTTCCTCAAAATGTTCGGCATGAACACCACTGATGGCTACGCTCAGTCCACCGACGTCCATCACCAGGCGGCGGTCACGGTCGATACGGATGATATAACCTTCCAGTCCTGCCAACTCACCTGTGGTGATACGGAGGAGGATGCGGTTGCGAGCATAATAATGGTAAGGATGGAGCAGGAAACGGATGCGATCAGGTGATGTCTCTGCGACACGCATGAAGGGTTGCATCTGCGCATCGGGGATCTCTGCCACCTTGCCTGTGCTACAATTTTTGCATAGGCGAACGTTTGGGAAGTACTGGTCGAGATAGGCTTGTATCTCTTTGGGATAACCCTGGAAGAAGACCAGACCGCTGACGGTCGGCACTTCCTGATGCCGTACCTTATGTTTGCCTTGTTTTCTGAAATAGCGGACTGTCTTATGCACGAAATAGGTTCTTCCGTCCTCCTCCAACAGCATTTCCAACTTCTTCACTTTACTGTTGTGAACGAAGATGTAAGACCAGGTTGTTCCATCCGAGTGACGATACTTCTTTATCGCAGGACCAGTATTTACGTCTGGCTCTGTAACGTGGTTGCCCTCTGGAGAAACAAGTTTCTCGTCGGCTGTAGAAAAAGAACTCGTACCATCCGGTTTCATAAATCCTGTTCTACTTTATGTCCTCAGCTACAACCATACATGATGGTTGTGGAAGCCAAGTCGATAGGTTCTTGTTGTGCATAATCTTAATCGTATAGAGATAACTTTTTGCAAAAGTACGAAAAATAGTTGGATTACGTGTCAGATTTTATCATTTTCTGTATGCCACTCCCCAAATTTAACACATATTGTTTAGCAATAAGAGTTGTCGGATATGTTTTATACCTATATTCCTATCATCTGGCATCCGCCAGCTCATTATATCCCCAAACCATGATGAGAACGAAAATGCCGGCGAGCATCATCAGGAGATTCTGCGTCTGCATGATTGTATCAAGCACATGGGTAAGGGCACGGGAACCGGTAAGCAGGAAATCTATCTTCATGGAGAAGAGCCAGCCCTGTATCTGCTCCCATCCCTGACAAACCACAGCAGCCACTACGCCGACAGCCACACAGGCTGCCGTCCACAGATGTTCCAATCGAAGACGCTTAGCCAAAGCCTGCTTCTGATCAAGAGCCAGCACGGTCTTTTCCGGATCAAGACCCGGCAATGCCTGCATCACCCTATCAGAGAATCCATCATCCGGAATCTCCTCCATCCTGTTATCGGCAAAGAAAGCCTGAAGGAGCTGATCGTCCGTGGCGCTCAGCGGTTCAAGCTTCCTACCATTTCTATTATCTATCATTTTATCGGTCATAACCATTATGCTTTAAGTAACTTGCAAGTTTCTGTTTTCCACGAGAGAGATGCGACTTGATGGTGCCTTGCGCCATCCCCGTCACTTCTGCTATCTTATCTATAGAGAGACCATCCATCAGCTGCAGCGTGATGCATGTCCGTTCGTTCTCGCTCAATATCCGCAGGGCATTGAGCAAATCCATCTTCAGTCCGGCATTCACTCCCTGCGCATTCTGCCGGGCAACCGCCTGTGTATCAATATCCTGCGTCTCCTTATGACTACGGGTATAATCATACCACACATTATAGGCGATACGATAAAGCCAAGTGGAGAAGCTGGCTGTACCCTTGAAACTTGCCAGATGGGTATAAGCCTTCACAAAGGTATCCTGCGCCAAGTCGTCACTCAGCTGCGCATCCCCCAGCGTCTGCCGTAGGAAGAACCCACGAATAGGTGATTGATACTTCTTGACCAGCAAGTCGAACGACTTGCGGTCGTGAAGCATCACCACCTTCGTGACGAGAGAAATATCGGATAACTTTTCCACTATATATATTAACTAATAACTGTTGTTTGATTTTTACACCGGAGTTCCATTATAACCTGTGCCCTGATCGCCATGGCGGTTTCTCCACCAATCCTTGATGGCTGGAAGCGTACCTATCAGGGTCTGTCCCAATCCATAGAAGAAGACCAAGGCTCCGATACCAGCCAGGAAGTCAGCCTCCCACCAAGCGAACATGGCGCACAAGCCAGCTCCCAGGAAGGCATTTCTCAATCCTCGCTTCACTAGATATTCATCGCTCTGTTTGTCAATCGGACGGTCGCTTTCCGGAACATTGATGCCCTTCTCCATCGCCATCTCCGCCAACTTCATCCGGTCGTTGTGGCGGCGAATCAGATATCTGATAACCAGGAACACGATGATCAGCGGAGCAAAGACAAACAGCAGACCGAAGATGATACAGAAGATGACGACAACTGACAGCGCCCCGCCACCAAATACCGAACCGATGAAATCGAAAGGATCATCATAGTTGCCCAGACTATACTTGGAATGATAAGTATGGTTGTCATTGTCATCTACATCAGCATAGTCGGTAGTATCCGTTGCGGTTGTATCAGAATAGGCAGCAATCGCCTCATCATCCTGAGCTGCGGATGCCTGATCAGCTGTAGCCTGCTTATCCACCTGTTGGGTAGTTGGACGATAACGATGTTTTGGAGCCGAAGATGCCAGAGATACCTGGGTAGCTCCGATGCTCATGATGAGCGCCAATGTTAATATCGCTTTCTTCATATCTAACAATATTTTTATAGTTTTACCTTGTTATTTATTATTTTTTCTATGTCTTAGACGCATCTCTTGGGAAATTAGTTGCAAAGAAACGAAATTTTTCTTATTTTTGCAAACAAAATCAAGAATAAAGGCATAAAATGAAGACATTACCAGAAGATTTCATCCAATATACCCAAGAGTTGATGGGCGATGAACTGTTCCAGCAACTGAAACAGGGCATCACCGAGGGAGAAGCACCTACCAGTATCCGTCTCAATCCTTTCAAATGCGAGGAGGGAGAAGATGCTGCGGGCGAACCGATTCCATGGTGCCCTTCCACCGGTCGCTATCTCTCCACCCGTCCTAACTTCACCTTCGATCCCTGGCTCCATGCCGGAAAGTATTACGTACAGGAGGCTTCTTCCATGTTCGTGGATCTGGTAATCCGACAACTCGTTCACGAACCTGTGATAATGCTCGATCTCTGTGCGGCTCCAGGTGGAAAATCTACCGCCGTACGTGCTGCCCTGCCGGAAGGCAGTCTTCTTTTCAGCAACGAACCGATGCGCACCCGATCGCAGATTCTTGCAGAGAATATCCAGAAGTTCGGTCATCCTGATATGATTGTCACCAACAACTATCCACGCGACTACAAGAAGTCGAAGCTTCAGTTTGATGTCATCCTCACTGATGTTCCCTGCTCCGGCGAAGGTATGTTCCGCAAGGATGATGGCGCCATCAGCGAATGGAGCCTGCAGAATGTGGACAACTGCTGGCATCTGCAGCGCGAAATCGTAAGCGACATCTGGAACTGCCTGAAACCAGGCGGTCTCCTCATCTACTCTACCTGCACCTTCAATGCCCACGAAGACGAAGAGAATATCGCCTGGATCTGTGAGGAGCTGGGGGCTGATCCTATCGCACTCAACGATATTGATGAAGCCTGGAATATCACGGGCAATCTTATCGGCACAGACATCCCTGTCTATCGTTTTCTCCCAGGCAAGACCCGCGGAGAAGGCATCTTCCTCGCAGTACTCAGAAAAGAGGGAGAACCGGAAATGGAGAAGGAAGATAAAAAGAAGAAGAAAGACAAGAACAAGGATAAAGGAAAGAACAGAGGAAACAAGGGAAAGAGTCTGCAGGTTCCAACAGACTGGCTGAAGTCTTCCGACTATGAAACGATAGCCGAAGACGATAACTTCTATGCCATCCCAAGCCGATGGAAAGGCATCTATGAGGATGCTGCCAGAAACCTGAAGGTGATACATGCCGGCATCAAACTGGGAACGAGCAAGGGCAAAGACATTATTCCCGACCAGAGTCTGGCACTCTCCACCGAGCTCAACACAGAAGTTTTCCCACAGGTAGAACTCTCCTACGAGGATGCCATCCGCTACCTGCGCAAAGAGGCTGTGAATCTTCCTGCAGACACCCCCAAAGGCTACGTGCTCGTTGCCTATCAGCAGATGCCTCTGGGCTGGGAGAAGAACATCGGCAACCGTGCCAACAACCTCTATCCACAAGAGTGGAAAATCAAGAGCAGCCACGTGCCGGAAGAACCCTGTGTTATCAGCAAGAAATAAGTATCAAGAAACAAGATAAGAATTTATCAAGAAGAACCAATCATCAGGAATGAATATGATCAGCATCATCGCTTGCATCTCTAAAGACAATAGAGCCATCGGCTACCAGAACCGACTGCTCTATCATTTACCATCAGATATGGTCCGCTTCCGTGAACTTACCACGGGGCATACCATCGTGATGGGCAGAAAGACATTTGAATCTCTCCCTAACGGTGCTCTTCCACATCGCCGCAACATCGTTGTCTCTAAAAGTCTGAAAGAGATAGATGGGGGCGAAGTATATCCTACCCTGGAAGAAGCACTCAGGGCTGCGCAAGGCGACACCTTGTCTGCCCCCAAGGAAGATGCAGGAATAGCCAGTCCGGAAGAAATCTTCATCATTGGCGGAGAAAGCATCTATCGCCAGGCTCTTCCTGTAGCCCGGAAACTCTATCTCACCATCGTAGATAAGGAGCCGGAACAGGCAGATACCTTCTTCCCTGCCATCGACAGTTCTGCCTGGGAAGTGACGGAAAAAGAAATGAGGAATGAAAACGGATTGCCGTTCTCATTCCTCACCTATATCAGAAAATAAATTCGACCAGTACGGTTGAATAAATTCCTATTCTTCTGTTGTCTCATCATCCTCATCAGCAACCTGCTGAATATCCTTCAGAGAAAGCTGACGGTCGATGGCTGCATTGAAGGAGATGATGGTCTCGCTTCTGGAAAGACCCAATGGCTGCAACTTATCGTGGATAATCTCCAGGAGATGGTGGTTGTTGACTGCATAAATCTTGATGAACATATCAAAACCACCCGTAGTATAATGACACTCCACTACCTCAGGAATCTTCCTGAGTTCTTCTACCACCTGATCAAACTTCTCAGGTTCCTTGAGGAACAGTCCCATATATGCACAGGTTTCGTAACCAATCTTCTCTGGATCGATAACAAATTGAGAGCCTTTAATAATGCCAAGGTTAGTGAGTTTAGCAACACGCTGATGAATGGCAGCACCGCTTACATTACAAGCACGTGCTACTTCCAGAAATGGAATTCGGGCATCCTGAGAAATCAGCTTCAGAATATGCCTATCTAATGAATCTAATACTTGTTTTGCCATAATTAATTATTATTTGCCTGCAAAGGTAGCACTTTTCTTTAGAAAAAGCAACTTTTCTAATAAAAAAAATAATAAATTAATATTATTTTTCCTTTTAGAGCATATTATTTCCTTTTTTCAACAGCAGAATAGCTTATTTTCAATGCTTTTGCCTGGCGCAGTGCCTGCTTCACATCGGTAATCACTCCCATCCTGGTGTCCTGGTCTGCCTTGATGGAAACGGTCATCAGTTTCTGGTCTTCAGGCGACATCCGCTTCTTCTCGGCAGAGATATAATCCTGCACATCAGAAGCACTGGCAAACTTGTCATTCATCTGTATCTGGGTACCTGAACCGTATTTGCCCTGCAGATCCTTGGTTGGCTTTCCTATATAAATATGACTTACAGCCGACTTCTTGGTCAGGCGTGTGAGATTCTTTCCTTCAGGCATACGACATTCCACCTTTAAGGTAACCTGCCGCATGTGGGTAACGATCATAAAGAAAAAGAGTACCGAGAAAATCAGATCTGGCAAAGATGACGTATTCAATTCCGGAACCGAATGCGATTTTTTACGAAAATTCATCATTTGGAGCCTCCTTTCTCCTGAGCAGACTGAGTTTCCTGTTTCTCTTCCGCATCAGCATCTACACTCTTGTCTTCATGAGTCATCGCATTGGCATACGACTCCGTAATGCGCTGAGGACAGATCTTACGCACCTGCTCCTTCTGATCATTGTTCAAAAGCGCAAAGTCTCTATGATATTTCTTCTGGGCTGCCTCATTGCGAAGTTGCGCATAGGCTTCCATCAACTCATTCTGCATCTGGAAATAGAGGTTGTAGTTGGCATCACGGTCGCTCTCGATGGAAATCAGATGTTTCTTACCCAGGCGATGCACAAAGCGGACGGTTTCCAGCTTCAGGTCTTCCAGCTTCATCGGCTGGTTGTTCACCAGCAGCGTATCTCCAGCCGTAAGATGAATCGCCATCAGATTGTTCTTATCCACCACCGATTCCTGCTGTTCCTTCTTCTGAGGTTCAGGCGAAGGAAGCTGGCGCAACAATCCCTTATCCACATCCATGGATGTGGTTACAAGGAAGAATATCAGCAGCATAAACGAGATGTCGGCTGTTGAGGTGGTATTCAATCCCGGAGTTTCGTTACGATTCCTTCTTATCAGCATTGCGTTATGATATGATACTAACTATTTTTTTGTTTGATAATTACAGACTGTTATTGCTTCTTTCGGATATATCGGGTGGCACCGAAGCAAACGGATCCAATGCCTGCCAGCAACATCAGCAGCGAGGTGATGACAAACATATCAGAAAGTTTCAGCCACAACCAGTCGGCGTAGTTCTCGCCATTGATGAGCATCGGATCGGAACCTCCCAAGAGGAAGGTAAGAATCAGAACTGCCAGCAAGGTAAGCCAGGTGATACGGAAGATACGACGCACCGGCACACCATTCACCACAGCTTCCGACTTGCTGCTCCGATAATCCTTCACCATCGAATAGACCGCCAAGCCTACTCCTCCTATCAGGAAAAGCCACATCAGGAAGATGAGCACATCGGTAAAAAGAGGGGCATTGAAGTCGGGGTTCTCATCGAAAGGCAAATCATAGCCTATCAGATAGAACAGACCGAAAACCAGCACAGCCAAACCTATCATCAGACGGAAAACCTTCTGAGATATCTGTTCGGCAGACTTGTTACTTTGAACTTTGAACTTTGAACTTTGAACTTTCAACATGGAACTTTGAACTTTGAACTTTGAACTTTGAACTTTGAACTTTGAACTTTATGATTAGTAAAGGCGATGATATTTTCACTCTTCGTTCTTCACTCTTCACTTATTCTTGGCGATAATATCCATCAAAGTTACAGCCGATTCTTCCATCTGACTGGTCAGATGTTCTACCTTGGAAAGGATATAGTTATAGAACACCATCAGAATCAAGGCAACAATGATACCGAAGATGGTAGTAATCAGCGCCACCTTCATACCCGAAGCCACGATGGTAGGACTGATATCTCCCGCCTGCTGAATCTGGTCGAAAGCCATCACCATACCGATCACCGTACCCAGGAATCCGAGGGAAGGAGCCATGGCGATGAAGAGCTTGATCCAGGAGCATCCCTTCTCCAGGTTGGCAGCCTGCACGGTGCCATATCCACTTACCGAGCGCTCGATATCATCGAGATGCTCATCTATATGCATCAATCCCTGATAGCAGATAGAAGCTACAGGTCCACGGGTATTGCGGCAAAGTTCCTTGGCACCTTCCACATCGCCTGCTTCTACCTTCTGGTCGATATCCTGCATCAGCTTCTTGGCATTGATTTCAGAAAGGCTGAGATAGATGATGCGCTCAATACAGAAAGCCAGACCCACGATGAGAGCGATGGCAACGAGCGACATAAAGCCGGCATTACCCTCTATGAACTTCGTCTTAAGAGCTTGATGAAATCCGATATTCTCGTCTTGCGCCATGACTGGCAGAGAACACATTACTGTGAAAATGAATATTGCGAAACGCGCAATAGCTGTATTTTTCTTCATAATCATATATACCTTATTATATATATAAAAAAGCGGAAAGAGGGGGATTCGAACCCCCGATTCCCTTTAGGGGAATACACGCTTTCCAGGCGTGCCTCTTCAGCCACTCGAGCACCTTTCCAGTTTCGGAGTACAAAATTATCACTTTTTATTCGAAAAGCCACATATTCGTTTGCTTTTTACATTTCTTTAACTAGAGATGACATAAAACAAGCGCCCTGAAAGGACAAAAGCTGAATAAAAGGAAGCTTTTGCCCTGTCAGGGCGTATGAATAAATTTCCAATCTTATTTCTCAGGAATAATCTCGAAGATTTCTGCTGAGCCTTCAATCTGAAGCTTGGCAGCCTTCTTCACCAAATCTATCTTGCAGAATGACTGGTCGATGTTGGTTGTTGCCAATACCTTGCCCTTGGCATTCAGCTGGCGACAAACCAATGATTTGCCTGGAGCCAACTTCAACAGCAGGGTGTAACCCTTTACATTCTTTTCTACACCCATGGTAAGGGTGCCCTCGTTAGTGAATGAGGTGCAAGGGTTCTCATCGAAACCATACATCGCTGCCTGCATATCCTTAGCCTCTACCGTAAAGTTCAAACGCTCTGGAGTAGTTGGGTTCACCTCGAAAGTACGGACTGCAGCCCAGTTGCGCTTGTCAGACTTCAACTTCTTGATGCGGATATAACGAGCCTCAACAGGAGAATCGGTCTTCCAGTTGATGACATACTGCTTCTTCAACTCACCGGTAAGCGCCTTCCATTCCTTCTTGTCAAGAGAATACTCCAGTACTGTGTTATCGAAGTAATCCACATCATCCACAGAGTTACGGCCCTGGAGGATTCTGACCTCAGAAACAGAACGAACACAACCTAAGTCAGCACCAATCCAATCGCCAGTGTTCTGACTATTTCCTGATGTATAATAGGTAGTAGAATCGTTGTCAAACATCGCCTTGCTCTGGGTAGTTCTCAAGGTGGCGTAAGTACCGATACCCTTATAGAAAGCAGGCACCTTGCCAGTCAACTTCTTGAAGAAGCCAGAAGCCATATCATCCATAGACTGCTCATAGAATGGCTGCAATACCATGGTTCCAGACTTATGCTTCTCGTAAGCAGCCACATCTTCCTTGCTCATACGGTTGTTGACATAGCCATCCCAGAATGCCTGGTCATTACCAGCCTTGTACTCCTTGATGAGCTGCATGGTCTTCAGACCACGGTTACCCAATTTGCCAAACTCGGTCAACCAAGGACGGAGTTCCTTCATCAACAAGGCATTCTTGCAGTTTGCCTCCATCTGAGCAGGTACATTCTTCACCTTTTCAAATTCCTTCTGCAAAGCATTGAACTCAGCATCTGTAAAGTTGTCGATGCGGAAGCTCTTGGTTTCCCATGATTCGATACGGCGATAACCGGTTTCTGTATCGCATGAGTGCATGGCGAAGGTGCGATAAGCATCGTGTGCCTCTGGAGTCAGATCTACCAAACCACGCTCCCAGTTGTCGAGCGGATTATAGTTGGCGATATTCCATGCATAGTCAGCTACACCGTAGAGAGCCAGCTTGGAAGCCTCACCATGCTCCATTGGGTTGCTCACGAAACCACAGAGATCCTTGTTGGTCAGGTCGGTCTGCAAACCGTAGGTAGGACCCTGCATGATGATATGGCGTGCATAATCAGTTACTGGGAAGTTCCACCAGTAGTAAGCAGGGCGCTTGATACGGGAGTTCACCCAGTCGAGCGTCTCGCGGGTCAAGTCACTACATACCACATCACCTGTCCAGAATACATTGATGGATGGATCGAGGGTGTTACCGAAGATAGCCAAAGAACCGGTTGGTTTTGGATTCGCCCAGAGACGGGTATAATCGGTAGGACACATCACGAGCGGTGTAACATCACCCTTAGCCTTCACAAACTCCTTAGCCAGGCGGTTCAAGAGTTCAGACTGCTTGACAGGATTGGCACCCTCGCCGGAAATATCATCAAAGAAGATAGCGAAAGAACGTACACCGAGGTCGTACATCAAGTCAAGCTTGTGAACCAGGTTCTGATAGTCTTCCTCGTTCCACTTGATGTCCTGTCCCGGATGGATAGCCCATACGAAATCTACACGGTTGCGACGGCAAGCCTGTACGAGTTCGCTGATGTTCTTAGCCTCTTTCTCAGGATAAGGCAAGCGCCAGTTAGGGCAGCTGTGATAAGGATCATCCTTTGGACCATAGAGATAGGTGTTCATCTTGTTCTTTCCATAATAATCGATGAGGGAAAGACGCACCTGATGAGACCAAGGCTCACCATAGAAGCCTTCTACCACACCACGGTTTGGAAGATCAGGGTAGTCGTTGCAAGTGGTATAAGGCATCTGACCCTTAGCCATCTCGCTGTTTACAATCTGGCGCAAGGTCTGCAAGCCATAGAAAGCACCACGCTCATCGTATCCCACAATCTGGATACCTTTGGCATCAGCCTTCAGGCTGTAAGCACCCGATACTGGCTTGACTCCTGCTTTAGCAGCAAGCTTCTCACCGAAATCGATGGTCAGGCGAATGCCCTTGGCGTTAGCGGTCAGGAACTTCACATCATCAGCAAACTTACCTTTCTTGTCAATCACCTTGACACCCTTCTGCAGGTCGAGTCGGTTAGCAGCATCCACATTCAGGAGATGTGGTGTAGGACTCACGATGAGTCCGTGATGATCCAGTTTCTTACCAGGAATCATGTGCACGTCCTGCTTCTCAGAACGCTGGCCGCTCAGGTCTTGTGCCTGAGTGCCCTGTGCAAATGCTGCCATCAACATAGCAGCCAAAATCACTTTTCTAGTCATAATGAATCGTTTGGTTTTAATATTAAGCTTATAATTTTTATTATTTCATAGGGGAAAGACGCTTTCCTGATTTAATTCAGCTGAAAAACGCTTTCTACATTCGTATTCGTCTGTTCTGCGAATTCCTCCTCACTCACTCCGTAGGCTTTTGCCAGAGTCTTGAGCACTTCTATCACGAAAGCGCTTTCATTGCGCTTGCCACGATAAGGCACGGGAGCCATATAAGGACTGTCGGTCTCCAGGATGATGCGATTCATCGGAACCGCAGCCGGAAGGTCTTCTCTGAGATGACTGCTCTTGAAAGTAGAAACACCGCCGATACCCAGCACGAAGTTATCGAAAGAGAGAAGCTCTTCAGCCTCCTTCTGATTGCCCGTGAAGCAGTGGAACACGCCACCAGGCAGGTCTTTCTGATACTGACGGAGCAAGTGCACCATCTCGTTCTGTGCCTTGCGGCAATGAATCATCAGGGGGAGTCGGGTTTCTACCGACCATTTCACCTGTTCCTCGAATGCCTCCAACTGCTCCTGCTCGAACTCACGGCTCCAGTAATAATCCAGTCCGATTTCGCCAATGGCGATAAAGTCAGAAACCTGTGGAGAATCGCCTGCAGGATTGGCATTGCCTATTATGCGATGTTCCTCCAATATCTTCCTGAGTTCAGCCAGCTGTTCCTTCCAGTCTGCCTTCACCTCTTCAGGATGCAAACCAATCATCGGATAGGCATAACCCGGATATTCCCGACTCAATGCCAGGACAGCGTGCGTGGTCTTCACGTCGATGGCAGGCAAGAACACCTTGCCTACCCCCGCTTCCTGGGCTCGGGCGAAAGCTTCCGCTCTATCCTCATCAAACTCTTCTGCATCGAGATGAGTATGCGTATCTATTACTTTGAACATTGAACTTTGAACTTTGAACTTGATGATTAGTACTGGCGTTTCATCATTTTCTGTGCATACTTCGCCAACTCTTCCTTGCGATCAGCAGGCACATTCACAGCATCAAGATACTTCTTGCTCTGCTCGAAGTAATAGGCAATCTTATCCTGTGCCATCTTGTCGATACCGATCTCGTTATAGAGACGGGTAACAGCAGCTACCTTCTCATTGCGGTCGAATTCCTTGGCATCCACCCATTTCTGGAGTTCAGCACGCTGGGCATCGTTGGCATGGTTGAAGGCATTGATGAGCATGAAAGTCTTCTTGTTGGAAGTGATATCACCACCGATAGCCTTACCAAACACCTTGGAATCACCATATACATCAAGGAAATCATCCTGCAGCTGGAAAGCCAAGCCGATCTGCTCGCCAAACTTATAGAGATTGTCAGCATCCTCAGCAGAAGCATCAGCCAGGATGGCACCAATCTTCAGGGCACAAGCCAGAAGCACACTGGTCTTGAGACGAATCATCTCGATATATTCCTCTTCCTTCACATCATTGCGGTTCTCAAACTCCATATCATACTGCTGTCCCTCTCCAATCTCAAGGGCTGTAGTAGTAAAGAGCTTCATCACCTTGGCAAGATGCTGATCGTCGCACTGTGCCATTCTCTCGTAAGCCAACACCAACATACTGTCACCAGAGAGGATAGCAGTATTGGCATCCCACTTCTTGTGCACGGTCTCATGACCACGACGGAGGTCAGCATTATCCATCAGGTCGTCGTGCAAGAGAGTATAGTTGTGATAAGTCTCAAGAGCTATCGCATTCATCAGAATCTTCTCAGGATCATTCTTGAAGAGATTGTATCCCAAGAGCATTAAAACAGGGCGAATACGCTTTCCACCTAAAGAGAGTACGTACTTCACCGGTTCGTAAAGCGACAATGGTTTACGATTGTATGGGAGATTTGCCAGGAAATCATTCACCATTACCAATAATTCTTCTGATGTCTTCATATCTATCATATTTCTAATTTATAATATCTGATTTATAATCTGTCTTGAAATTGAGTATTCAGTTATTTTATCTTTTATAACTGGAATACCACCGGAATAGCAATCATGGTACGGCACACCTTGTTCTTGTCCATACCCGGTTTCCATTTGGGCATCATCTTCATCACGCGGAGCGCTTCAGCATCAAGGGCAGCATCCACCGAGGTACTTACCTTGGTATTGGCAATGCTTCCATCCTTGTTCACGATGAAGGTTACCACCACCGTGCCCTGTACCTTGTTGTTCTGCGCCACCTGCGGATACTTCAGGTTCTTGGTGAGCCATTGCATAAATGCCGACCAGCCTCCCGGAAACTCCGGAATCTTCTGCACCACGGTAAACTTGATAGGAGCCTCAGCCTGGGTATCTGCCGGATCCACCGCTGTCTCAGGAGCCGCCTCCTTGACGTCAGCCCCTTCTACTACACCCGAGCCATCACCGATTACCAGCTCGCTGGTAGTAGTGCTGATCTTTTCCGGTGTCTTCTTGACCATTTGCTGCTCGGTAGGTTTCACCTCCTGGGTGATAGCCTGCGAGGCAGGTGCCTTCGCCATAGCCTCCGCACTCACCATATCTTTCTGATCGGGCGGAGTTGACATTTCCATATCTTGCGAAAGATCTTCAAAGTTCTCTGCCCAGTCGTCATCTCCCTGCGGATTTCTGGAATACTGCAATCCTACAAAAAGAAGCGTAAAGGCAATAAGGAGTCCCAGCAGGAAAAAGGTTACCCGCTTGTCCTCCAACTGTGCACGATCTGATTTCTTTATTTCCACAATATCTATTATCTACTATTTGCAGACTTGTTCACCCGTTTTTGGGGTCCAAACTGCAATATTTTACATTCTCTTTCGTTATTTTCTACGAAAACATTGCAAATTTACGTCTTATTTCTCAAAAAAGCCGTATCTTTGCCAAAGAATTAGATATTTTAAATGAAAAAAGTTGTTTTTTCCATTATATTGACGCTTTTCGCGACAAAAATGGGGGCTCAAGAGAGTCAGACGGGGTATAACTTCCTCCGACTCCCCGTCAGTGCCCATGCTGCCGCTTTGGGAGGCGATAACATCACCTTGATAGAAGATGATGCGGCACTTGCTTTCCATAACCCAGCCCTGCTGGTGTCGGTGAACGACCGTACCCTCAACTTCAACTACATGAACTATATGAAGGGGGTGAATATGGCATCAGCTTCATTCAACCGCATCGCCGGAGAGAAGGCTTCGTGGGCGGTATCGGCGCAGTATGTGGATTATGGCAAGATGAAGCAGACCGATGAGAACAACATCCAGATGGGTGAATTCTCGGCTAAGGATATCTGCCTGGCGGGTACTTTCTCCTACCTGCTCAGCGAACGCCTCGTGGGTGGTATCACTGCCAAATTCATCACCTCGTATATCGGTGATTACAACTCCATCGCCATGGGAGTGGATCTGGGACTCAACTACTACGATTCGGAAGAAGAGTGGTCGGTTTCTGCAGTAGCCAGAAACCTGGGTGGACAGATCAAGGCTTATGATGAAGAATACGAGAAGATGCCGATAGACCTACAGGTGGGTGTCAGCAAGCACTTCATCAATACCCCCTTCCGCGTTTCAGCCACCTTGGTGAATCTGAATCATTGGGATAAGGGAATCAGAAACCATGCGGTATTAGGTGCCGATCTGCTGTTGGGCGAAAGCCTCTGGGTGGGAGCCGGCTATAACTTCCGACGCCACGATGAGATGAAAATCGTAAACGGAGAAGATGAGACCAGCAGCCATGGAGCCGGATGGTCGTTGGGTGGCGGTATCAATCTGGAGCGCTTCCATCTCAACATCGCCTACGGCAAATACCATGTCAGCAGCAACAGTCTGCTGCTGAATATCGACTACAGATTATAGAATACGGATTATAGAATACAGATTTATAGAACAGATAAACTTTTCAGATTTAAAGATATGAAGAAGATTACAATAGCAATTGACGGTTACTCTTCTTGTGGAAAGAGTACCATGGCAAAGGATCTTGCCAAGGAAATCGGATATGTGTATGTAGATACAGGTGCCATGTATCGCTCAGTTACGCTCTACGCCCTGCGCCACCAACTCTTCGATGAGGATGGCAAGGTAAAGGTAGCAGAGTTAGAGGCTGAGATGCCAAACATCCACATCTCTTTCAAGTTCAACGCCGAAACCGGTCGCCCAGACTGCTACCTCAACGGTGAGTTGGTAGAAAAGGAGATCCGCTCGCTGGAGGTTTCCAATCACGTAAGTCCAGTGGCAGCCATCCCATTCGTAAGAGAGGCATTGGTAGCCCAGCAGCAGAAGATGGGCGAAGACAAGGGCATCGTGATGGATGGCCGTGACATCGGTACCACCGTTTTCCCTAACGCAGAACTGAAGATCTTCGTTACGGCAAGCTCTCAGGTAAGAGCACAGCGCCGTTTCGATGAGCTCAAGGAGAAAGGAATGCCTGCCGACTTCGAGGCTATTCTGAAGAACGTAGAGGAGCGTGACTACATTGACACCCATCGTGAGACCTCTCCTTTGCGCAAGGCTGATGATGCCATCACACTCGACAACAGTGAGATGACAATTCCGGAACAGAAGGAATGGTTGATGAAACAGTATCAAAAAGCCGCAGAAAAGTAACAAAAAGCTACTCTGTCGAAGAAAGGACAAAGAAAACTGCAAAAATATATTAAAATTTCAGTTTTATATAAAAATACTGCCATTTTAAAGAATTGGCTTTGCAAAAAAACGTCGTTTTATTTATCTTTGCAGACATAATGACAAGGTAGTAATGATATAGATTATAAATTTTGAGTTAATTACTGTTTTTTGAAGGTGATAAGTCCTCGTGAGAAGATTTATCACCTGTTTTTATTTGATGAGATGAATCATCAGATAACCTGTTTTATGTTTATGATAAGGTATCCTTGATGATTTTCTCCTTGCATTCTTCCATCAGCCATTTAGGAGTACTGGTAGCACCGCAGATGCCTACGGTATTCACACCCTTCAACCAATCCATATTGATTTCTTCGGCACTCTCTATCTGATAGCTGTTGGCATTCACGCTCTTGCACTCCTTGAAGAGCACCTTTCCATTGCTGCTCTTTCTGCCACTGACAAAGAGGATGACATCATGCTTGCTGGCAAAGGATGCGATGTTTGGCATTCTGTTAGCCACCTGGCGGCAGATGGTATCAAAGCTCTTGAAGGTTGCGCCCTCTACGATATGCTCCTGACAATACTCGATGATGCGATGGAACTCATCCAGACTCTTGGTGGTCTGGGAATAGAGATAGATATCACGGTTGAAATCCAACTTACCTACTTCCTTCAGATGCTCTACATCCTCAAACTTCTCTACCACGAGGGCATGACTCTCGGTCTGTCCTACCAGTCCCAGCACCTCGGCATGTCCCTTCTTTCCGAAGATGACAATCTGCGCCTCCGGATTGCTCACATACTGCTTCTTGATGCGGCGCTGCAACTGGAGTACTACCGGACAAGTAGCATCAATAATCTCAATATTGTTCTTCTCTGCCAGCGCATAAGTCTCAGGCGGTTCACCATGGGCACGAAGCAGCACCTTCACACCGTGAAGCTCCTTCATCTCCTCATGGTCGATGGTGATCAGCCCTGCCTCATGCAGGCGCTCCACCTCCATACCATTATGCACGATATCACCCAGGCAGTAGAGTGTACTGCCCTTTTCCAACTCTTCTTCAGCTTTCTTGATGGCAGTGGTTACGCCGAAGCAGAAACCACTACCATTATCTATTTCTATCTGCATTACTTTACATTTATTCTAATTACAACTTTGGCATTCTCCGGATCATTGGTAATCATGAGAATACGAGGATGCTTGGCACGCGACTTCTTCAGATCGGAAGCCACGGCTGTCACCTTCATCTTCACGGTCTCTCCCGGCTGAATCTTGCTCTTCTTCAGCTGTACCTGCAAGCCCATGGTAAACATCTGCATGCTTCGGATATCCAAAACCGACTTACCCTGGTTGCTAACCAGGATTTCTCCCTTCCGCTTCTTCTTGCCGTTGAAGCTTCCCAGATTCAGATCGGTAGTAGAGAGTTCCACCTTCGGAGCCAGTTCCTTCTGCTCGGCAGTCAACTTGTCGAAACTTGGCAGGAGAACGGCAGAAACCACGATTTCCTTCTCTGGAGCAATCTTGTCACCAGGACGCTCACCCAGATAAACAGAAGTCTGATTCAAGCCGAAATCACGCAGCTTCTTCGAATCCAGCACGAAGGTAATCTCTGCAGAACGGTGAGGAGCCACCTTGGAAGGCGAAACCGTCGCCTGGAGATAGTTAGGAAGATGCATGACCACAGGTTCCATCATCTCCTCTGTAGGATTGAAGATATGGATGCGCTGTACCGGACGGTCGCCACGGTTTACATCATCAAACTCCACCTCCTGGGCATCCGACTTGAGTTCGCCAAGCAGTTCATTATATGGACCTGCGAAATCTACCACATTGCTCACTACCCTACCACGCATAGAGAGGATAAAAGGTTCCTCCGATGCATTGCTATAGAGGCATATCTGCTTGTGGAAGGTACCCATCTGCTTCGCATCATACACCGCCTTGACCAAGAAGCTGTCGCCAGGAGCCACACTGTTCTTCGGATACACAACCTCTGTACATCCGCAACTCTTATACACCTGATGGATGATCAGCGGTTTACTGCCCTCATTCTTCATCAGGAACTCAGCGGTCACCGGCTTGCGGAATACTACCTGTCCACAATCCACGATCTCGTTCTGAGTACTTATCTTCTGTGCCGACGCAGACACCGCCAACAGCGATGAAAGCATCAATATATTCATTCGTTTCATACTATTCTATTCGTAATTATCAATCCTTATATTAATTATTAACTGTCATCTTATATGCCTCCGTACGACCACCAAACTCCGGACTGTAGGTACACTCTGCCGTGCAGGATCCCGACTGGTAATCGCCCTTACGGTCAACATAATATTCCATTTCTACGAAATGCTTACCTTTAGATAAACGATCAAAATAGAAATTTGTTGTATTATCCTTAGGAGAAACATAACATTCCATACCCCACTGGTAACCGCTCAACTGATTGACAGGCTCCAGACAGGCTGCCCGCTTGTCCACAATCTTCACGAAATCGTAGTCACGGTCGGCAGTGATGATAAGTGTTACCTTCACCTTCTCTCCCACCTTCGCCTGAGCCTTGCCCCTGCCCTGCGATTCAGCAGGAACGATGACACGGCGCACCTTGATGCCCGATTCGGCAGAAGCGATTTCGCTGATAGGCTGCTTGAACTCTGCATATACGGCACCCCAGCTGGTATAATCGCTTTTCTTGTTGATGCTCAGGGTAGATGCCTTACCCGCCTTTTCGGTCTTGACATAACCCAGCGTAGTAGAATCCTGCGGCATCGGGAGCAGCTTGCCATCCAGTTTCAGGACAGCATTCTCAGCCCGTTTGTTCCAGTTGCTCTCATTGCCCTTCATAAAGGCATAGACGGCATCCACGGTGTTCACCGGCGTATCCCAAGACTGGGTGCGTTTCGACATCAGGAGCCAGCGCTGCAGTTCCTCGATGGTCTGCTTGTCGTTCGGCTTCAGCATCTGCATCGCCTCTATCACGGATACCTGGGTTGGTATCTTATAGTTTCTCCAGCTGTACAATGCCTTGCGGGTATCGTAGTAACGGCCCATCTCCTCGCGATAAACGGCATATTCGTTCACGCTCTGCAGATATTCGCCTGCCTTTTCGCGGTAATCGGCATTCTGCTGGCAGTTCTTGGCGAGCACCACGGCAGCACGTGCCTTACCATAGATGGTGAAATCGCCGGTCATCTTCGACATTTTTTCCAGGAGATAAGTCTTGTCAGCCTCCTGATTCTGCTTCATCTTTTTGCCATCCATCGAAAGGATGTAGAGATAATGCAGCGCCTGCTCGCTAGGATTCACCTTCTGCTTTTTCTCCTCCTGCTTCTTCATTTCTCTTACTTCCTGTGCTGTCTGCCAGGAGAGATAATCAATGGCGGAAGTCAGCATCTTGGCGGTGGATTTCTGAACACCGACAACGGCATTCAGACGAACCATCATTTCGGCTACCGACGTTGTCATATATCTGCTGCCCTTCATTCCCTTCCACCAGGAGAAGGAACCGTTAGGATTCTGCAACTTCTTCAGCTTTTCCACCTGATTCTGTAAGCGAATGGTCTCCTGAGAGAGATTCTGCTCTGGCTGTTTTTCCAGCGAGAGATGCTTCTGGATATGGGTGGTGATGGTATTGGCGTAGATGGCAGACATCAGCGAAATGGCATCCTCCTCATCCGGATTACTGATAGCAGGCAGCGCCTTCACCATCAGCCAACTTGGATTGTTGGTATATTCCACGGTCACCTTCGCATCCGCTGCTCCCTTTGCCTGCTTACCCTCCTTGTTCAGGAAGAGTTTGCTCAGGTCGAAGTTCTGCTCACCCTTCTGATGCAGGGTGATAGGCAGGGTGTTCACCACGAGTTCACGGTTGCTCAAAACCGGCAGGTAATGCTGTTCACCATCGCTGTAGCCATTACCGGCAGCCACCACCTTATTAATATATACGCCTTCTTTCAGTCCCTGGACATCAAAGGAGACGGTAGCAGAACCCTCGGCATCGATACGATAGCCCTGGGTCTTCTGCCAAACCACCTTCTGGGTTTCGGCATCCAGAATCTGCATGCGGGCATTGCCGCTCACCTTCTTGTCAGAAGTGTTGAAGAGTTTCACCACGATGCAACTTTTGTCGCCTTCACGCAGGAATCGAGGCATGTTAGGCTGTACCATCACGGTTTTCTGAGCCACAGCCTCATCAACCAGACAGCCGTTTCTCATCTCCTTGTCGTGCGCCAAGCCCATAAACTTCCAGGTAGTCACGCTCTCCGGCAGGGTGAAATTGATAGCCACATTGCCCTGGTTGTCGCTCTCCAAGGCAGGATAGAAGAAGGCGGTCTCGTTCAGGTTTTCACGAATCTGAACCTTGTCGAGGAACTGTCCTGCGTCTGAGCCAGAACCGCCAGCAAACTGCGGCATCTCCTCTACTACATCAAAAACCTTGTTGACAGATGGAGCAAAAGCACCGACACGAGCCATCTTAGAACCACGAATTCTCATGACTTTCGCTTCTTCTCGTACCAGCTCGTCTTTCTGTATACGAACAGACTCAACGGTTCCGCCAGAAGAACGTTCCAACTTGCTCAGTTCCACAGCTTGCATATAACCATAATAGCTAAAGTATTTGCCATCAAACTGATCCACATCCAACTCCTTTTCATCATAATACTTGGTAGGATAAGTACCAGCCAATCCCATCTCATAATACTTCAGATTGCTCTTCCAATAGCAGTCTGGCAACCACTGGCTGAATCCCAGTGACATTTCCCAGGTATGTTCAGCCAACTGGTCGAGCGACTTATCATAAAGCACACTCATCAGCTGTGCCTTGGCTGGCTTGCCGTCGGGAGTCGTAATCTGCAAGGTCCACTTCTCCTTCTGTCCCGGAGTGAGACGGTCGCGGAAAGTCTTCCAGGTGATGTTCAACTTCTTCTCCGGCAAAGGACGGGCGATGCTGATTTTTCTGGTATAGCATTCGCCGTTCTTCACGAAACTATAATTAATCACCACACCCGAAGCATATTCCGGCTTGTAGGTGAATGGCAGGGTAACGATGCTGTCGCCCAACTCCCAGGCACCCTTCTCCAGCAGTTTGTTGCCAGCGATGATGGAATAAACGATGTGCGCTCCGTTTTCAGAAGAACCCACCTGCACATATACCGGTTTTCCATCACGCGGGAAGGTCTTCGCCGTCTGATAATACCATTCAGTGGTTGGCTCCATCGGATGGGTATCCTTGATGCTAAAGAGGGTGAACTTCTGCTGCAGGGTGTCTTGTCCGCAGATTGCCTCCATCTCATGCACACCTGATGGCAATACAGCCATAGAAATCGGCGCATTCGCCTCGGCATCCTTCCATTCGCCCTTGTCGATGCGGTACTTCAGGTTGCTGGATATCTCCATACCGCTGGCATTGCGGTAAGCAAAGGTCACCGTCTTCAGACTGTCTGCCTCAATACGCTTAGGAAGATTCACCGTGAGGATGGTTGGCTTGGTGCCCAGAGGCAGACTCATTACACCCTCGTGGCTCTCACCGCTGATGTCGGTAACGATGGCTGAGACCTCGAAGTTGAAGAAACGGGCGATGCGCATGAAATCGCGCATATCAGCCTCGTCTTTTCCTGACAAGGAAGCCTCCAGCGGAATCTCTACGTCGAAGGTTCCGTCCTCACGAGTCACGCAACTGTCAGTCTTCACCAACTGTCCGGCAGAGCCTGCGCCCCACCACCAGAGCTGGTTTCTGCGGGTCACCTGATACTCCACTTTGGCGCCCTGCACTGGTACACCGGCGTAGGTCTTTGCCGAAGCCTTCACCACTACGGTGTCGCCCCAGTTATATTTCTCGTTCACCTTCGGGAAGGTAATCTCGAAGGTTGGACGCTTGTATTCCTCCACACGGAAGGAACTGTTAGCTCGGTTATTCACGGATACATGATACATGCCTGTCTGTCCACCTTGAGGCAATTCGAAATCCACAGATGCCGTACCATATTCGTCGGTTGTAGCCTTCTGCTCAGCCACCTGCTTCCAGTTGGCATCCCTCAGGATAAACTTCAGTTCCATGCTCTTTCCCGGCACACTGGCATCCAGGCCTTTCTTCACGATATAGGAAACGGCAGTGGCATACACCTTCTGTCCCGGACGATAGATAGCACGGTCGGTAAACAGCTGATATTTCGTTTCATCATCCTTCTTCTCGTAATAGCGGGCACGTGAGAGGTAGATATCCTTGGCAGGCGCAAACTTGTCATTGCTGGTGGAAATCAAGACGTTTCCATCCACATTCTTGAAATAAGCCTCGCCCTGGTCATCTGTCGTCATTCGGGCATGAATGACTCTCTTGAACTTGCCCGTCTTGTCGTCATAGTTTCTGTCATAGAGCACTATCTTCGCACCAGGAACAGGCTGACCGTCGGTAGCATTCACCACCACATAGCGATGCCTGTCATCAGGCAACTGCTGGATCATCACCGCCAGATTGCTGACATAGAAGAGTTCTCGCTGCGGAGCAATGCCGGTATTATCCGAAGTCACCTCCATCAGATAGGCGCCTAATGGCAGATTGCCTCCTATTTCGAAGGAATCCTTTACCTCTTCGTAATCCGGGCGACCATAGTAGTTGCGGCTGAAATCCTTCTGATGCAGCTTCGTGGTCTTCTTCAGGAGCATCTTATAGGTTGCCTCATTCTGGGCATCATATTCATTATCCGCTGTGATATTGAGACGGGAAAGCCGAATGTTCAGATTCTGGAGATTGCGCACATTCAGATGCACCCACTTCTTTTCCGAAGGGCGAAGCACCAATGGCATATCCTGCACCTGGAACATCGGTTCGGTGAGGCGCTTCTGTGCATTCCTCAGCACATTCATTCTCGACCATCCACCCCATCTATTCAGTGCATAGTTGATATAGTTGAGCTTATCCTGCGGTTTGGCATCGGTGGCACCTTCCATGAAGCGGAAGTGCTCCACGGCAAGTTCACCTGCCTCCGGAATATCCTGATAGACGTGGATGAGCGAGTCGATGGTATTCAGATACTTCGACTTCCTGACCTCTCTGACGTCGTCCTGACGGTATTTCTCGATGAGCTTATAGGCACAGAGACAGGCTGCACCCCGATTTCCCACCTTATTATAATAGGTGTACATCAGATGATACGCCTCCTTGCTGTCAGCTTCGAAACCGATGAGATGCAGCAAATCGTTGTTGAAGGAACTGCCATCCACACCCTTCAGCGTCAGCGGTACATACCCGGTAGAAGCATTCCTGGCAAGAAGCTCAGGCTGCTCCAGGGCCTTCTTGAAGAACTCCTCGCTCTTCTTTTCGTTCATATCACGATATACCTTGCCGAGCACGGCATATCTCACAGCCTTCAGCACGGGGTCTTTCGCTTTCAGTGCTTCCGTTTCCATCCGCTTCACATTGGGCGTCAGCGAGTCGGGCGAAATCTCTCTCCAGAGTATCGCCTGCCTTATCTCTGCCGCCAGCAGCTGGCCGTAGTCTTTCGCCGCCGTAGCCTTGGAGATGATTTTCTTCATCACCCCAATCTCGCTCTTGGGCTGATCCTTCTGAGCGATGATATCAGCTTGCTTCCACAAGTTGTCGTAGGTTTGAGCCGTTGCTTGCAGCATGGCAAACACGGTTATGAGGAGTGTTATAATGTTTCTTTTCATAAGCCAATTGTATGTTATGTTAATCGCAAATTGTTAAACATCAAACTTTTCAATGCAAAAATACAAAAAATATCTGTTTTCTAACCTATAAACTGAAACTTTTTATTATCTTTGCACCAAATTCATGCAAAAATTCTAAAAATAAACATTAAAAAAACAATGGTAGAGAAAAAGTATGGTCATTTTGATGACGCCAATCGCGAGTACGTGATTACTGACCCAAAGACCCCATGGCCTTGGATCAACTATTTGGGTAACGAGGATTTCTTCTCGCTTATCTCCAACACAGCAGGTGGGTATTCTTTCTATAAGGATGCCAAGTTCCGTCGTCTCACCCGCTATCGCTACAACGGGGTACCTATGGATAATGGTGGTCGCTACTTCTACATCAAGGATGGCGATACCGTCTGGAATCCAGGCTGGAAACCATGCAAGACGCCACTCGACAGCTATGAGTGCCGCCACGGCATGAACTATACCCGCATCACGGGCAGCAAGAACGGCGTAGAGGCAAGCGTTCTCTTCTTCGTTCCACTCCATACCTGGGCAGAGGTTCAGAAGATGACGCTCAAGAACCTGTCGCAGGAAGCAAAGACCCTCAAGGTGTTCTCCTTTGCAGAATGGTGCCTCTGGAATGCCGCTACCGATATGGAGAACTTCCAGCGCAATTTCTCTACAGGCGAAGTGGAGATAGAAGGCTCTACCCTCTATCACAAGACGGAATACCGTGAGCGCCGCAACCACTACGCTTTCTATACTGTAAATACAGAGATTCAGGGCTACGATACCGACCGTGAGAGCTTCATCGGACTCTACAACGAGTTTGCCGAACCGGAAGCTGTACTCGAAGGCAAGCCACGCAATAGTTTTGCACATGGCTGGAGCCCTATCGCATCACACTATATAGAGGTAACCCTGAAGCCGGGCGAAAGCCGCGACCTCATCTTCCTTCTGGGATACGTAGAAAACGAACAGGACAAGAAGTTCTCTGCCAAGAAGGTGATCAACAAGGAGAAGGCACATCAGCTCATCAAGAAATTCGATACCACCGAAAAGGTGGATGTAGCCTTTGCTGAACTCAACCAGTACTGGGATAACTTGCTGAACATATTCACCGTGAAGAGCGGAAACGACAAGCTCGACCGCATGGTGAACATCTGGAACCAGTATCAGTGTATGATAACCTTCTGCATGTCGCGTTCTGCAAGCTTCTTCGAGAGCGGCATCGGCAGAGGCATGGGTTTCCGTGATTCCAACCAGGACCTCGTAGGCTTCGTTCATCAGATACCTACCCGTGCCCGCCAGCGCATCATCGACATCGCCAGTACCCAGTTCCCAGACGGCGGCTGCTATCACCAGTATCAGCCACTCACCAAGCGTGGCAACAACGATATCGGTGGCGGTTTCAACGATGACCCTTGCTGGCTCATTTTCGGAACCGTAGCCTACATCAAGGAGACGGGAGATTTCTCCATCCTCTCCGAGCAGGTACCATTCGATAACCAGCCAGGCAGCGAGGTAAGTCTCTTCGAACACCTGAAGATTTCGATGAACCACGTCATCAACAACCTGGGTCCACATAAGCTTCCACTCATCGGAAGAGCCGACTGGAACGACTGTCTGAACCTGAACTGCTTCTCCTGGGACCCTAACGAGAGCTTCCAGACCACCGAGAACAAGGGCGAAGGCAGCAAGGCAGAGAGCTTGATGATTGCCGGACTGTTTGTTGTTACCGGCAAGGATTACATCGCCCTCTGCAAGCAACTCGCCAAGGAGGCATCCAACTGCCGCGAAGGAGAGATAGCCGGACTTGCCGAGGAAGATTACCTGGTAGAAGCCGATCGCATGCAGCAGGCGGTAGATGCGATGAGCGAAGCCGTGAAGCAGCATGGCTGGGACGGCGAATGGTTCCTCCGTGCCTACGATTTCTTCGGCAACAAGATAGGCAGCAATGAGAACGAGGAAGGCAAGATCTTCATCGAGAGTCAGGGCTGGTGTACCATGGCTGGCATCGGACTGGAAGAAGGCCTCTGCGCCAAAGCACTGGATAGCGCCAAGGAGCGCCTGGAGTGCGAGCACGGAATGGTGCTGAACAACCCAGCCTACACCACCTATCATGTAGAGATGGGCGAGATTTCATCCTATCCTGAAGGTTACAAGGAGAATGCCGGCATCTTCTGCCACAACAATCCTTGGGTCATCATCGGCGAAACCGTTGCCGGACGTGGCAATGATGCCTGGAACCATTATACCAAGATTCTGCCAAGCTATGTAGAGGAGAAATACCAGACCCTGCACAAGGTGGAACCATACGTCAACTGCCAGATGGTAGCCGGCAAGGATGCCGCCAAGCCAGGCGAAGGCAAGAACTCCTGGTTAACGGGTACAGCCGCCTGGATGTGGTACACCGTGTCGGAGTTCATCCTCGGCATCAAACCGGATTACGAGGGACTGAACATCGACCCATGTCTGCCAAGCACCGCCCATGAATACGAGGTTACCCGCAAGTTCCGTGGTGGCGAATACCACATCATCGTGAAGAATCCTGAAGGCAGGGAGAAAGGCGTGAAGCAGATTACCGTAGATGGAAAGGTCATCGATGGCACCATCATCCCTTGCTCAACAGGCAAGCACGAGGTGATTGTACAAATGTAATCGATTAATTCAAAATAATAATGAAGAAAATTTTATGTTTTGTGGCAGCTCTGGCTGCCACAACTTTTATCACAACAACCAGTACAAGCTGTAAGTTTGCACCCGACCAGCATGACGGCGATACCGTAGCCGCCAGTGAGTTTTATCCGGAAGATACATCAGCTATCCACGCCAAGAAGACGGCGAAGATGGCTGCAGTCAAGGCAGGCAAGGATAGTGTGGGCATCTACTACATAGGCAGTGGTTCCACCAAGGACATCATCCAGCTCGTCTCCTATCCATCCCGCCGCGATACAATGATATACAGCAAGACCCGCCACATCAAGGTAAAGGGTAATGCCGATATCAACCACGTGGTCCGCGTAGATTACTACCTGCTCAACGGCAAGGATTCATTAGTGAAATATGTGGAGGAAGTGGAGCTCAAAACAAAGGAATAAAGCACCCCAAGCACTAAAAAAGGCTAGCATGCAAAAACGCACGCTAGCCTTTTTCATATTTCATTCAACCAGGATTTCAAATCACTTAACTGAACTTTCGTAATATGCTAAAGCCTATCAACTAATCATAAAATCCCGGCTGCTTGTACTTTATGCCCAGCTCATCATCCACAGTGGCGATGACACCCTGAATCTGTCCCATGGCAAACATGCGGCCCAGGAGGGTGTAACCGGCATTGTGACCGTGGTTGCTCTCATCGAATACGCCGCCTGGCTCATCGGTAAAGGTCATACCGTGATCCACACGCATCGGCAATCGGCGACCCGAATTACACTTGCCTTCCTGCTCTGCCTTCTCGAAGATGCGGCAAAGATCTATCAGATGGCCACGTCCACCCAGATGGGATGCCTCGGTGAAGTTACCGTTAGGAAAGATGTAGCAGGAACGCAGGTGAACGAAGTGGGTGCGGTCGGCAAACTGCTTTGCCATTGCCACACAGTCGTTGTGCTCGCCGGCAGAGAATGAACCTGCACAGAAAGTCAAACCATTGTGCTTGTTTGGGACAGCATCGAGCATCCACTGGATATCCTCGGCACGGCCGATGATTCTAGGCAACCCGAATACAGGATAAGGAGGATCGTCTGGGTGAACGCACATGTTGATGTCGTACTCATCACAGATAGGCATGATAGCCTCCAGCCAGTACTTCATGTTCTCCTGCAACTTCTTCTTGTCGATGCCATCATAAAGCTTCAACAGGTCGCGGAACTTCTGGACAGGAGCAGAATCGCCCTCGCTGAAGTTACCCGATACGAAACCCTGGGTCTTGATGATGATATTCTCTACCAAGGCATGATCCTGCTCCGGTGTAGAAGTCTTCTTGATTTCATCAGCCTCAGCCACGAGGTCTCTGCCCCACTTGTGCTCCTTAGAGAACTCAACCCAATCCTCACGAGCGCCTTCACGCTGCAGGATATAGATATCAAAGTAGGCAAACTCGCCCCAGTTCATATAGAGGTTGTTGGCTCCGTTAGGATTCTCGTGCGACAAATCGGTGCGTGCCCAGTCCAGTACCGGCATAAAGTTGTAGCAGATGCACTTGATGCCTTCCTCACCCAGGTTTCTCAGACTCTCCTTATACACCTCAATCTGATGGTCACGGTCAGGACCGCCGTACTTCAGGGTCTCCACCACTGGCAGAGACTCCACTACGCTCCATTTCATACCGTAAGACTCGATATACTCCTTCAGTTCATGAATCTTCTCACGGGTCCAAACCTCGCCCAGAGGCACATCATGCAGTGCAGTCACGATACCCTCCACACCTATCTGTTTCAGTTGGGCAAGCGTAATCTTATCCTTCTTGCCAAACCATCTCCATGTTCTTTCCATATAATATATATAATGTATTGATTGAATCAAAAAAATGAATTATCTTGCAGCCACATACTTGTGCAGCGTCTTTCTTACGGCACCCTTACCGGCGAAGAGCTCCTTCACCATGCCCTCAATCTGCTCACCGAATCCAGCTTCGTAGAGATCCAGACCGAACACATCCTTGCGGGTATAGAGCTTCTTCAGGCAGGAATAGTCCTGATCTGCCTTGCCCACCTCCAGCGGAGCCACGATGGTCTGCAGTTCTGCCAGCAATGGGTCAGAAGAAGGCTCGAAAGGCTTCAAGTTGTCATCCAGCGCCTTCAGATAACGGGCATAGCCAGCCAATACCAGCGGAATCAAAACCAGATTGCTCTTGTCGAGACCACGGTCGATATACTTCTTGATGGTCTCACCGAAACGGATAGAGAGCTTCTGACTGGTATCGGTAGCGATGCGCTGAGGAGCATCTGGCATGAAAGGATTAGGCAGACGCTTGTTGATCACGGTGCCGATAAACTCGTATGGATTCAGCACACCTGGATCTGTTACCACAGGCATCGCCTCGATATAACCGATCTTCTGGATAAAGGCACGCAGGTCCTCATCTGCCATCTCGGCAGAAATCAGGGTATAGCCGAGCATGCAGCCATAGATAGACATCGCCGTATGCAGCGGATTCAGACAGGTAGTCACCTTCATGGTCTCCACCTCATCCACGGTCTTGCGGGTTGTATAGAGTGCACCGCCCAACTCCAATGGCGGACGGCCGTTGTTATAGGTATCCTCGCACACGAGATACTGCACTTCCTCTGCATTCACGAAAGGAGCGGTAAAGGTATGCTTCTCGGTGATGATGGTATCATTGTCCTCGAAACCATCCTCAGCCAGCATCGCCTGCACCTTCTCATGAGGGCGAGGCGTAATCTTGTCGATCATAGACCAAGGATAAGTCACCTTCTTGTCATCGTTGATATAATCCAGGAAGTCAGCCTCCACGATGCCATCCTTCACCCAGCGCTCGGCATACGCCTTCACGCCCGCCTTCACGTGGTCACCATTGTGAGAGCAGTTATCAGTTGACTGAAGGGTAACCGGCAGCTTGCCCGCCTTGAATCTCTCGTAGAGGAGTGCGGTAAGCTTACCCATAGCGAAGACTGCATCGAGACCACGAGCCAAATCGGCATCATTGAAGGAATAACCCTTCTCAGTGATGGTAAAGGTTACCATCTGCAGACTCGGTGCCTGGAAAATCTGAACCAAGCGAGCCCAATCCTCACCAAACTGCTTGTCAGCCTTCAGACTCTCCGTGATAGAAGCGATGACCTTCTTCTCGATGGTGCCGTTAGACTGGAGGCTCACCAGGAGGGAGAGGTTATGGTAAGGGCGATAAGCCTTGTCGATGATTTCGTAGTCGAAGCTTTCAGCCACGATGACGCCACGGTCGTACTTACCGGTGTTGAGAGCATCGTTGAGGATAGCGGCAGGAAACGCACGGAAGATGTTTCCTGCGCCAAAGTGAACCCAAGTAGGCTCATCGTGAGTCTTCTTGGCAACTGCTGCAATATCATAATGAGGAAGCTGATAACCTTTAGCTTCCCATTCTGCAGCCTGAAAATTTTCAGAAAGAATGTCGTTCAGTTTCATACTTTTATATTTTGATGTTGTTTTATGTATTCGCCTACAAAAATACGAATAAACATCGAATCTCCCTCACATTTTCGCAAGAAAAAACAAAAACTGAACGAATAGAAATTGATTTTGAACAAAAAAGCATCCCCCACCCTTACATCAAAGTAAGAATGGGGGATGTTCATTCAAGATACTATTTTCCATTCCAGGCAGTTCACCTCGTCCTTCACCGAGAAGTTCAAGCCTATCTTCACCACCTTCTTGCCGCTCATCTTGAAAGCATCGGCATAGTGTTTTGCCTCTATCTGGGCGAGAGCCTCCTCGGCACTCTTGTTGAACTTCAGCTCCATCACGTAGATGGTATCAGCAGTCTCCATCGTGATATCGATTCTGCCCTTCGCCGTATGCTGCTCCACGAGGATATCATAGTTGGTGAGCAGGGCAAACATGATGTAAAGCGTCTGCTGCCAATGTCCCTCGTAGTGGGTGTTGTCGCAGTAAGGCACCGTCTCCAGAAAGTCGTTCAGCAGGCAGAAAGCGGCATTCATATCCCCCTTCTTCACCAATACCGACATCTTGGCAATGGTCGTGTTAGCCTTCGCCGACTTATCCGTCAGATAATGTGGCAAGAGACTTCCATATAGCCCCACCCTTATCTCCTGGTTAGGCAATGCCAACAGGTACAATTTTGTAGGCTTGTCATATCCCTTGATGGTGACATACCCGCTCTGATAAAGCAAAGGTACGATGGTGGTCATCGTTTCGGTGGGGGCATCAAAGTCCTTCTTGCCCACCTCTATGGTTTCGCCAAGGTCTGCAGGCAAGAATTCATACTTTCTCATCATATTGATGAGATAGGTAGGTGTGCCCGATCCGAACCAGTAATCATCCATTTCCTGCTTGGCGAAGCAATTCAGCAAGCTGTAAGGATTGAAGACATCAGGCGATGGCCAAGTGAAGTGATAACCATCATAATGGTCTTTCAGCTCCTGGATGGTCTCCTCCCTGCTCAGTTCCAGATGCTCGGCAAGAGCATCGATGTCATCGCCCATCTGGGTCAACATTTCCTCCTTGGTGATACCGCAGATACCGGCGTATGGCTCGTCCATGCTCACATTCTTGATGTTGTTCAGCTCGCTGAAGATGCTGAGCTGCGAGAACTTCGTGATACCCGTCAGGAAGACGAAACGGAGTAATGGCTCGCAATCTTTCAAGGGACTATAGAAATTACGTATCGTATTGCGCAAAACATCGAGTTTTTCCATCTCGTGAGCTACATCCAGCAGCGGAGCATCATATTCATCAATGAGCACCACCGCCTGTTTGCCAGTCTGTGCTGTAACGGTTTTTATCAAGTTGAGCAAACGGATGTTCGGATCTGGAGAATCACAATCCACTCCAAACCTATCCTCATTTTCCTTCAATATATATAAGAGGTATCGATCCAGCTGTTCCTTCTCCATATGTTTGCCTCCAGCCAGGCTAAAGTGCAGCACGGGATATTCATTCCACTCTTTCTCCAGCTTCTCGATGGCAAGCCCCTCGAAGAGTTCCTTCTTGCCTTCGAAATAACTCTGAAAAGTAGAAACCAGCAGCGACTTGCCGAAACGGCGAGGTCGGCTCAGGAAGAAATACTTTCCATCTGTATGTGTCATACGATAGATATATTCCGTCTTGTCGATATAGAGGTTGTCCAACTTGCGGATTTCCTCAAATGTCTGAATTCCTATAGGATATAATTTTCTTGCCATAATCAAACGCTATCTAATGAATTGCAAATATACATCAATTCTCCCAAACAACCAAGCATTTCTACGATTTTAACAAAAAAAAACAATCCCAGCCCAGAAATTCCATAGAATCTCCAAGCCGGGAACCAGCACCAGACCACCCATGGCAATCAGCATCACGGGAAAAACGACAGTCCACCCAGCCTTGGTATCGGCGCATGATGCACCTTTCTCTCGTCAGGCATGTCAAATTCACAATACCATGAACTGGGAGGCGAATTAGAAAAATCTGCGTTAATTTGGGAACACCTTATTATAATATGATTATTCACGAAAAAATATGGGAAAAAGTTTGGTGAATTCAGTTTTTATTGCTATCTTTGCGAACGATTCTACCAAGAATCTATATTCTAAGAATAAAAACAGATAAAAAAATAACTTACATACAATAACTTATGAAGAAAAATATATACAAAGGTAACGTGCTGATTAGAAGGTTGGTGATACTCGCTGACTTCATCATCCTCAATTGCTTGCTATTGGGCCTTATTAACATCGAGTTCCTTCATGTACCCGAGTATCTAGACCTGAAAACAAAGATTACATTCTTTATAGCAAACGTTGCTCTCGCCATCGGCGAATACAACTATAGCACTATCATCCAAATAAGACGAATCGGTTTCCAGCAAGTACTTAAGCGTACGCTCTTCCTGGTGCTTTGTACCGCCGTCTGCTTCATGATCTTCCTGAAATTCTTCAGTCATGGTGGAGCAATATTTACATTCGGAATCTACTTCGGCATCACATTCTATATTGCTTTGATCATCAGTAGAATCATCGAGCTCAAGTTTCTGAAATATCACCGTGCGAGAGGTAGAAACATTCGTACCGTGGTCTTCGTGGGTAGCGATCCTGCCGTAAGAGAAATGTACATTACCATGACCGAAGACCCTTCTGCGGGTTATATCGTGAAAGGCTATTATGCCAATGATGACATTGCTGGAGCACCTCAGGAACTGAAAAAACTGGGTACCATGGAGGATCTTAACAGAATTTTAGAGCCCAAGCTGAATGATACCATCAACGGTTCATCCTATGATCTGGATGAGATTTTCTGCAGCTTGTCGCATCAGGAATTGGACCAGATTGTGAAGATCATGCGTTTCTGTGACAAGAACGTGGTGCATTTCTATTATCTGCCTCGTCTGTTCGGCGAATATAAGCTGCATCTGGATTCTCATAACTTTATGGGTAAGACGGTTTACACGAACCATCTTGAGCCGCTGTCTTCTGTCTCGAACCGTATTCTCAAGCGTGCCTTCGATATTGCCGTGAGTGGTGTGATCTGCCTCTGTTTCTTGCCTTTCATTCCAATCATCGCACTGATTATCAAGATTCAGAGTCCGGGTCCTATCTTCTTCCGTCAGGCTAGAACGGGTCTGAACGGTAATACCTTCATGTGCCTGAAGTTCCGCTCAATGCACGTGAACAAGGATTCAGACAAGGCTCAGGCTACGAAGAATGACCCAAGAAAGTTTGCATTCGGCAACTTCATGAGAAAGACGAATATTGATGAGTTCCCTCAATTTATCAATGTATTGAAGGGCGATATGAGTATCGTAGGTCCTAGACCTCACATGTTGTATCATACTGAGGTTTATGGTAGTTTGATTGATAAGTATATGGTTCGCCACTTCTCGAAGCCTGGTATTACCGGTTGGGCTCAAGTAACGGGTTACCGTGGTGAGACGAAGGAGCTCTGGCAGATGGAGGAGCGCATCAAGCGTGATATCTGGTATATCGAGAACTGGTCGTTCTGGCTTGACATCCGAATTATCTTACTGACAGCTAAGAGTATTATCTGCCCGGACAAAAACGCTTATTAAAATTACTCCTCTAATGCCTTGATCTGCTTTTTGGGAGTTACACCCAGATTCTTCAGGCTCTCTACCCTTCTCATTACATTGCCGGTACCATCATAAAGCTGCTTTTTCGCTTTATCATAGGTACCGGAGAGGCGAGTGAGGAGATCCCCTATGCTCGTGAAGGTATCTTCGAAAGTCGCCACCTTATCATATAGATCGGCTGCCGTCTTCACGATTTTCTCTACATTCTTGTTCTGACGGTCATACTGCCAGAGATTATACGCCAGCTGCAACGCCATCAGGAGATTGCTAGGAGATATGATGATGATCTTCTTCTGATAGGCATAGCGACTCAAATCAGGCTGCTGCTTCATCGCTGCGATATAACTCGTTTCGTTAGGGATAAACATCAGGACGAAGCCGATGGCATCTTCTACTAACTTCGAATAATCCTTCTCCGCTAACTCATCGATGTGCTTGCGCACACTCAGGGCATGCGACTTCATCAGCCTCTCCCGCTCCTCATCGGTCTCTGCCGCCAAGGCATCGGTATAGGCGGTGAGAGATACCTTGCTATCTATCACCACGCTCCTGCCTTCCGGGAAGCGGACGATGACATCGGGACGGAAGTTCTTGCCGTTCTCATCCTTGGTGTTCTCCTGGATAAAGAACTCCTCGTCCTTTCGCAAACCGCTGTTTTCGAGGATGGTTTCCAATACCATCTCGCCCCAGTCGCCCTGCATCTTACTGTCACCCTTCAATGCCTTGGTAAGGTTGGCGGCATCGGAACCGATCTTAGAGGTCTGCTCCTTCAGACTTGTTACAGCCTGCTGCTGTTCCTGCTGGAAGAGTTTCATCGTTGCCTCGAAGGTACTCTGGAGTTCCTTCTTATTCACCTCGTTCTGAGTCTTGCTCTCTTCTACCGATTTCTTGAAATCGGCAAACTGCTCCTTGATAGGTTTCAGGAGTTCATCCATCTGGAGTCGGTTGTTTTCCTGGAGGGCCGACTGCTTGGCAGCGAGCTGTTCGGCAGCAGCCTTCTGCTGTTCGATGGTCATGCGATGCATCTCCTGTTTCAGGCTTTCGAGTTTCTGTGCCCACTGCTGGTCGCTTTCAGCACGGAGCTTTTCGGCAAACAGTCGCTCGTTCTCCATCTGCGCTTTCAAGGATTGAAGTTCAGAAGTATGATGCTGATTGCTCTGGTCAATGTTTGCCGCCAGCACCTGAGCCTTCGCAATGAGCTGAGTTTTCTCCTCTCCCGCCTTTTTTCCTTCCATCAGTTTGCCAACGAAGAATCCGATGGCAAGACCTATAACGATTCCTATTACTATTTCCATTTATCTTTGTTTTAAATGATTCTGTATATCTGCCAAAATTATGATGTGCAAAATTAATGCTTTCAAAACATAACACCAAACATCATAGGGGATTCTTGTAGATATTTAACTATTATGGAAAAAACAGGTAGAAATATGAGATTAAATGAAAATTTTGCATTATCTTTGCAGAAATAATTGAAACAAAATAAAGATATAGACTATGATCAAAAGATTATTATCCTTTTTAGACGCTTCGCCAGTGAACTTCCTGGCTGTGAAGAATATCTCCGAGGAATTGGAGAAAAATGGGTTCAGACGATTGAACCCTCAGGAGCCGCTGGGCAAGGTTGTGGCGGGTGACAAGTTCTTCGTTACCAAGAACGACTCTTCTATCTATGCTTTCCAAATCGGAAAGAAGACACTGGCGGATGCAGGCTTCCACATGATCTGCGCTCACTGCGACTCTCCTACCTTCCGCATCAAGCCTAACGCTGAGATGACTTGCGAGGGCGGCATCGTGAAACTGAATACCGAGGTTTATGGCGGTCCGATTATGTCAACCTGGTTCGACCGTCCACTCACTCTGGCGGGTAGAGTAATCGTAAAGGGCGAGGATGCGATGAATCCGAAGACGCTCCTGCTCCATATCCAGCGCCCATTGCTGCAGATCAGCAATCTCGCTATCCACTTCAACCGACAGGTGAACGATGGCGTGAAGCTGAGCAAGCAGAAGGATGTGCTCCCTATCCTCGGCATCATCCATGATGAACTGGAAAAGGGCAATCTGCTGATGAACGTGATTACCAGCGAACTGAATATCCAGAAGGAGGATATCCTCGACTTCGATCTCTATCTGGCTGATGCCACTCCTGCCTGCACCTTCGGTGTACACGATGAGTTTATCTCTTCTGGCAGACTCGACGATTTATCGATGTGCTGGGCTGGTGTAGAGGCGATGATTGCATCAGATGCCAATGATACCACCCAGGTTCTCGCCATCTTCGATAATGAAGAGACGGGATCTCAGACCAAACAGGGAGCCGGAAGCCCATTCCTTTCATATATGCTCCAGCGCATCGCCCTGGCACAGAGCCATACAGAAGAGGCTTATTATCAGGCAGTGGAACGTGCCTTCATGATTTCAGCCGATAATGCGCATGCCTGGCATCCTAACTACAGCGAGAAGTTTGACCCAACGAATCATCCGATGCTGGGGGGCGGTCCGGTCATCAAGTTCAATGCGGCACAGAAGTATGCGAGTGATGCGGTATCTGCTGCCATCTTCGCGAATATCTGTGAGGCAGCGGGTGTGCCTTGTCAGCGTTTCGTAAACCACAGTGATGTGACTGGCGGAAGCACTTTGGGCAATATCCTCGCCTCTTCCATTCCATTGAAGGGCGTGGACATGGGTAATGCCATTCTCGCCATGCACAGTTGCCGCGAAACCGGCAGCGTGATGGATCACGAATACTGCGTGAAGGCTTTCACGAAGTTCTATCAGCTGTAATTTGAAAGCTTTTGCCCTTACAGGGCGGCAGGCTTGCATCCATAATTACCCAGGGCGGATGCCCTGGGCTAGGAGCTTCTGCCCTTTCAGGGCGTATGGAGACAAGAAACTTGGATCGGAAAGGGTGTATGGAGTTTACTTATGCTCTTTATAATTTCTTCTCATACCCCTTATTCTGCTCCAGTTTATTATTCAAATCGATGCATTTCTGCGGTATCGGGAAGACGGTGGTATAGCCGGATTCCTCGCCCAGAAGTGGGGTGCGGAGATCATAAGCTGCGGTAAACTTGCCGAAACGGATGAGGTCCTGGCGGCGCCAACCTTCCCATACCAGTTCCAGCAATCGCTCTTCCAGGATATTCGCAAGCGTTGCCTTGCGATTCGGCATACCTACACGGGCACGGATTCTGTTCAGTTCCACATCACCATTCTCTCCCAGGCGAACCTTGGCTTCCGCCTTCATCAGCAGCACATCGGCATAACGGAAAAGCACGATGTCGTTGCTCTGCAACTTGCCATCCATATACGAAGTTCTATCTACCTCGTATTTCGCCATTCTCGCTCCAGCCGTCTTGATATACTTGCTGCCAGTCAGGTTCTGAGCCACCTCAAAAGGCTGATACTCCAGAGGCTTGCCATTATCCATCAACAGTTCCTTGCCATCCACCTTCACTACACCTGCCACAAAGTTCATCCTGCAACGGGTGTCCTCGTCTGCTTCGCCATAACGGTTGGCCTTCATCGTAGCAATCGTAGCACAGGTACCATTCTCACTACCCCATCCCAAGGCACCACCATGCGTATAATGGTAAGAGCGGAAAAGATAATGAAACTGATTGGTATAGATGTTCTTATCCATTGGAATGGTAAAGATGTTCTCCTTCGATGTCTCATTGTGCGTAGAGAAATTGAAGGCATCATCTGCCTCCAGGTCATACCCCTCTCCGGCAAGTTTATCGCAATAGTAAATGCAGGTTTCCCAGGCATTCAACTTCTTGCTGCGGTTCGCACTCGCCTTGCCGCCATTGAGCAGAGAAGCTCCATCGGCAGTCTGCACCATGAAATAGATGTCCTTGCCCTTAGGTCGCTTCGCATACCCCTTGGTCCAGTCATCAAACATGTAGATCTCGGCATTCAGCGCCAATTTTGCCAGCAGAAAGTTAACCACAGGCTGCGTGATGCGGCCATAGTAATTGCCCTCCTTGTTGCTATGCTCATCGGGAAGATAAGGCAGCACCTGCTGCAACTCGCTGAAAACGAAGTGGAACACCTCGCTCCGCTCGCTTTGAGAAGGAAGAGCAGCACCAGTGACAGAAGGAAGAGTGGCATCAGCTCCCCCAGCATTCGCATAAAGGGCAGCTTCTCCCGAAGACAGAACCACCGGAATCCTGCCAAACATATCCATCGCCTCGTAATACATCAATGCCCTTAAGGCACGAACCTCTGCCTGAAACTGGTCTTTCTGGTTCGCTGTGAGCAGAGACGACTTGGCTTCAATGATGTCGAGCGACTTGTTTGCCAGAACTATCACCTTATAGAGATACTTCCAGGTATCATAAAGCGGCTCATCATCAGCCGTCCAGTCATGCCGGTACATGGCATTCCACAACCCGCCGTCATACCAGTCGCCTCCACGAATCGGAATCATCGCCTCGTCGGTAGTCAGCGTGTTGTAGTCGTAGATGCCACGGCAGGTACCCTGAATACCCTCACTCTCGTTGGTGCCGCCGATATAATTATAGAGTGAAGCCACGGCGTTGGTATAAATATCCAAGGCAGAGCCATAAATGGCTTCCTCCTCGAGCTGGTCCTTCGGATGCTCATCCAGACAGGATGTCATCGTCAGCGATGTCATTGTCAAGGCTGCTATCAGGAAAAAGTATATTCTATATCGTTTCATATATTTCTGCATTTAAAATTCTGAATTTAATGTTCTGCATTTAGAATTCTGCATTTAAAGTTCTGCATTTAGAATTGAACACTCAAACCCAGCGAGAAGGTGCGGTAAAGCGGATAGGTGCGCTTGTCGTCGATACCCATCGTACTGTTCACCACATAACTGTTGATCATCGGCGTCAGTCCGCTATAACTGCTGATAGTGAAAAGATTGTTCACGCTTGCCGACACCCTGAGCGACTGCACCACGCCCTTGCGGATAGGAATATCATAACCCAGGGTGAGATACTCGAAGTTAAGATAATCGCCATTCTCCAGCCAATAATCGGATACATTCTGGTCAACGATGTTCTTCTCCGGGGCACCCTTCAGCACGTTGTAATCCGGGAAACTCGACATGTTGGTATATGCCAGCCCCGTTCCATTGAAAATCTTATGTCCAAAAGCACCATTCATCTGCAAGGAGAGATACCAGTCGCGATAACGGAAACTGATGTTTGAGCCAAGCGTCACCTTTGGCGTTGCCTGTCCGGCTATATATCTGTCACCGCCATCGCTCAAATCCACGGTTCCGTTCTTATCTAAATCTTCTATATCATAGCGATAATGCCCGTTGCCATCTTCTACAAGTCCCTTGCAATGAGGTAGATAGAAGACACCCAGCGGCTGTCCCACTATCTGATAGACCACATTGTTATAGCCGCCATGCTGACCGGCACCCGATAAGGCACCCATCGCCGTGATATCCGCCGCCGACATCTGCATGCCATCATATTCGCCACTGAGCGAGAGGAGCTTGTTCTTCTGCCAAGCCAGATTCATGTTGATGTTCAACTCCATATCCTTCTTCTGTATAGGCGTGATGGAGAAGCCCACCTCCAATCCCTGATTGCTCATCGAACCGATGTTTGCCAAGAGCTTATCGTAGGCGAAAGGTGGCACCGGCACATCGTAGGCATAGAGCATATCGGTGGTCTTGGAATAGTAATACTCCGCCGTCAGCACGAGACGGTTGTTCCATAAACCCAGGTCGGCACCCAAGTTCCAGGTGGCACGCGTCTCCCACTTCAGGTCGGGATTGTTGTTGCGAATCATACCCATCGTTACCACAGGCGAACTGTTCACCGAAACGATGCCGTTCTGTCTCACAGTGTTCATGGTGGTATAGGCAGAGATGCCGCCCAGATTACCCGAACGTCCATAACCCGTACGCAACTTGAGCATCGTAATCGCCTTGAGCTGGCGAAGCCATTCTTCCTGCTTCATATCCCAGGATAAGGAAACGGATGGGAAGAAACCCCAGGTATGGTCATCGCCCACCAAAGAAGAACCGTCGCCACGCATGGAAACCGAAAGACTGTACTTATTATATAAGGTATAGTCGATGTTGCCCATCACGGAAGCCAGCGCCTGGTCTTCATAGTTGCTGTCTGTACCGCCGAAAGGTCGGGAAGCGGCAGCACCGATATTGTGGTAATACATATTATTGTTTGAGAATCCCTTGGCAGAAGTCCAGAATCCCGTACGGATATCCTTCTGATACTCAGCACCTGCCATCGCCTTAAGGCTGTGAATGCCCCACACCCGCTGATAGTTCAAGGAAACATTGGCAAGCCATTCCTCGCTCTTGAACTCCCCACGATAGAGATTGCCCTGCGCCCACACCCAGGTAGGACAGAACTGGTTATTCTCGTTGGAAGTATAACTGTATGCCCCGAAGGCAGAAATGCTCAGGTTGCTCAAAATATCATAGTTCAGTTTCAGATGGGCATTGAAGTTCATGTTCTTCGTATCCCTGCGCTCTTCGAGCAGGGCACCGGGTGGATTCACCTGAGAAGCAGCTCCATTCTTCACCCAACTGCCATTCAGCCTATCAAAAGGATAGGTAGGATTCATGGCATCGGCAGAATAGAAAAGCATCTGACTGTCGAAGATATCATTGTTTTTATAGGATGAACCGAATACGCCGAAATCACCCGTCAGTCTATCACCAAACGCCTTCTGGGTAACATCAATCTTAGCCACCAGGTTGCGATAGCCCTTGCTCCGGATGATGGTGTTATGGTCGATATAGCCAAAGGAAGCCCGATAGTTGCTCTGCGAAGTACCACCGCTGAAGGCGAGATAATGGTTCTGCACATTTCCGGTTCGGGTAATGGCTTTGGAGAAATTGGTATCAAATCCCTTATTGTTATATTCCAGCCCAAACTTCTGTGCAGCAGCTATGTATTCAGCGGCATTCAGCATCTCCATACTCTTGAACATCGCCTCGATGCCATAGTTGCCCTCGTAAGAAATCTGGAATCCCTTACCCGTTCCCTTCTTGGTCTTCACCTGGATAACGCCCGAAGCACCACGAGAACCATAAAGAGCGGTCTCACTGGCATTCTTCAACACGGTAAAGCTTTCGATATCAGCAGGATAGATCGTAGCAAGCGTTGCTACATCCGAGGTTACACCATCGATGATGACCAATGGGTCGTTGCCGCCCATGATGGAAGTGGTACCACGAACCCGCACAGAGTTGAGCATGGCAATACGGTCGAGACCATTGGTAGTAACGTTTACACCAGCCGTCTGTCCATTCAAGGCATCAAGGGCATTATTGAGTACGCCCTTCTTCAGCAGTTCAGGCTCCACCACGCTCACCGAACCGTATAAGCGCAATGAATCCAGACCTTTGATATTTTCTGACTGGGCATGGAGGGTATGAGGTGCAAGAATCATCGCACCTACGGCATATAATATAACTTTTAAGTTCTGTTCCATAACTATATCTGAGTTTAGTTTAGGCTCAAATCTATTTCGACTGCAAATATAATAAAAAAGAATGATACAAAATCGCTTTTTCCCAAAAATCTTTCGAAAAAAGGCTCAAAATACTTTATGTACAAGGTAATCATAAAGTTCGAAGGAAAGAAAAACGGAAAAAGGAAGCCAAGACAAATACAAACTTATCCGACTTCCTTTTGTTTCATTTATATAAACGAGAACCACTATACCAAGGTTCCGTGCTTATCTATGTTAATTATCTCTTCTATGTTAATTATCTCTTTACTCTCAATCCATTCTCGATGCTGGAGAGTTCATCGAAGAACTCGGCATCAATCTTCAGCCGCTCCTCTACCTTGGCGCAACTGTGGATAACCGTGCTATGATCGCGATTACCAATGAGTTTGCCCACCCTGGAAGCAGGCATCTTGATGAGTTTCTGAGCCATGAACATCGCCACCTGACGCGCCTCCACGTACTCACGCTTGCGGCTCTTGCTGTTGACTGCAGCCACCGTTACCTTGTAATGATTGCAGACCGCCTCCACGATTTCATCAAGGGTGAGCACCTTGTTGCTCTCCTCAACCTTGACGGCACGCTTGATGACACGCTCAGCCAGTCGGATATCGATGCTGCTGTTATATACGATACTGTAAGCCAGCAAACCATTGATGGCACCCTGGAGATCACGCACACTGCCGTTGCAGGTCTGTGCGATGAAGGAAACCACATCCTTCGGAATCTTCAGTCCATCCTTGCGCACCTTGTTGCTCACGATATCGACGCAGAGTTCCACATTCGGCTTCTCCAACTCCGCCACCAGTCCACAAGAGAAACGGGTGATGAGTCGGTCTGGCATATCCTTGAGTTCTACCGGAGGGCGATCACTCGCCAGAATGATACGCTTTCCGTTGCGGAAGAGGTGATTGAAGATGTGGAAGAAGGTATTCAAGGTCTTCGCCTTGCCTGCCCAATCCTGCACATCATCCACGATGAGCACATCGATAGACTGGTAGAAATTGATGAAATCATTGCTCGCATTATGCAGCACCGCATCGGTATATTGTGTCTGGAAGAGGCGGGCACTGACATAGAGCACACGCTTCTGCGGATACATCTGCTTGGTTTTCAGACCGATGGCATTCACCAGGTGAGTCTTTCCGCTACCAGAAGGACCATAGATGAACATCGGATTGAACTGCGTGGTATTCGGATGCTCAGCGATAGACAATCCCACCGAACGTGGCAGCTTGTTGCTGTCACCCTCCATATAATTATTGAAGGTGAGTTTCGGATCAAGTTGGGTGTCAATGTCTTCAAGCTGCTGTGGTTCTGCCGGGTTATCCTGTATCTGTGGCTGCTGTGCCAATCTCTTGCGCTCAGCCTCATCAATATCAGCCGGATCAGCTTCCACATCCTGGGTCAACTTGTGCTCCTTATCCGTTACCACCCGATAAGTGAGACGGATGCCATCACCGAAATTGCGATGCAGGACCTTGCTCAACAAGCCAACATAGTTCTGTTCCAAGTACTCATATACGAATGGACTTGGAACTTGAACCAACAAAGTCTTGGTCGAAGGCTTGTACGACTCAAAGACTATTGGTCGAAACCATGTATTATATTGCTGCTCTGACACATTATCTTTTATAAGCAAAAGACTATTGTCCCAAAGCGCTTTTGGACTTGCTAACATTGACACTATTTACTACTTATTTTAATTGATTTTTTACCTTAACACTACATCAGATTGCACCATCTGATGCAAATCGACTGCAAAATTACAAAAAAAAGCCCAAAGTAGCAAATCGGGCTATTTATAATATTTTAAGACTACCTAGATAACTATCTCATAATCAAGCAACTAAGAAAGTTATCCACAATTGCGTTTTAGGGGCAGTGAAACAATTTTGAAACACCCCGAAATAGCTAAAAAACAACAAGTTCTGTAGCTATTCCGGGGCGTGAAACATTGCCTTTATTATTTAGACAAAATTTATTTTGGCTTTTTCCTCAAAGAAGCCCTTAAAGCGGTATTTTTGAGGCTCTACTTGTCTTTCTTGCCAAAAATTGAGAAGTGAACATAGCGCTTTGGATGCGCCTTGAGATCGATAACCAGAGAGTCGGCATGCGACATGGTTGAGTTCAGATTCTCATAGAGGCGGGTATCGTTCATGAGGAGACCGAGGCTACCCTTCCCGCTGTTCAACTGCTCGGTGAACTTCTGCGCACCATCGAGGGTGGCATTCACACGGTCGAGTGTGCCCTGCACATCAAGGCTCGCCAGATTAGAGGTGAGTCGGTTGGTATTGTCAAGAACACCATTCGCCTTCTTCATCATACCTGGAACCTGCTTGTTCAATCCAGCCATCAGGGTATTCAGCTCACGGGTGGAAACGGTGAGGTTGCTGGTGATGGTCTCTACATTGTGGAGGGAAGCAGCCAGGGCAGGATCAGCCAGGAGTGCATTCACACTGGTGAGGATGGAATCCAGCTTAGGCAGCATCTTCTCAACAACCGGAATCATTTCGGCAGCCTTGCCCATCATACCGGAATTCACCGTACCAGGGATGATGCCGCCCGGTTCGATACGCTCACGAGGATTGTTGGCAAGCAGGAGACTCACCTGGAGATTGCCCATGATATCCTTAGAAATCTCTGCGGTACTACCCGCAGGGATTCTCAGATCCTTATTGATATCCACCTTGACCTTGATGGGACCCTTTCCTGAATAGTCGAAATCCAGCTGATCCACGGTACCCACCTTGTAGCCATCGGCATAGATAGGGGTAGAAGCACCCATACCCTGGATGTCATCAAACGTCATATAGTAGGTGTTATTGGTAGAGAACAAGTTGATGCCTTTCAGAAAGTTGATTCCGAAATACATCACCAAGATACCTACAATAGCGACCAACGCTATCCTAATTTCCTTTGTCAATTTCATATTTATCTATTTTTGTTCTTTTTATTATACCTATTTATATAGAGCGAATCGCAGGCTGCCCGAAAAAGGGAGCTACCGGTTGCGGTTCTGCTTGAACTCCCGGATAGCCTGGTTCACGTCATATTTCTGTCCGTTCTTGAAGGCGATGATGAAAGCCTCCGGGAACTTATCCAGCTTTTCCTTGCGCAGGCGATAGATTTCGTTGTAATTGGTGGATGCACCCAGGGTGTATTTCACCAGATTGCCTTCCTGGAAACTATCGTAATCGGTTTCGCCCTTGAAATGAGCATCGCCCTTGCGAAGGTTTCTACTACCTACGAAAATCTGAAGCTTGAAGACCGGCGCATCGGCTATCTCAGCCTTCTTCACTTCCTTCTTCGGTTCCTGCTTCTTCACATCCTTCTTCGGCTCCTGCTTCTTCACCTCCCGCTTTGGCTGTTCAGGCGTTGCCTCTTCACGCTTCGGCTGCTTTCCCCTCGTTACGACACGAGTCTTAGGCGCAGGTTCCTGATCAGGAACAATCTTCGGTAGATTCACGTCTTCGGAATCCTTGGCACGATAAGGAACGGAAACCGATTTATCGTACTTATTCTTGTATTTAGCGAAAGCCTCGTAGATGCCACGGGCGATATCATCCACTCTGCTGTCATTGTTGAGTAGGCGCTCTTCATCAGGAGTGGTGATGAATCCCAACTCAATGAGGCAGCCCGGCATGGAAGTCTCTCTCAAGACCAAGAATCCCGCCTGATGCACGCCCTTGTCAGGACGGTTGGCACCATCGCAGACACCTCGCTGAATCATTCGTGCCAGCTCTACGCTGCGCTCCATGTTCTTGCCCTGGATGAACTCGAAGATAATATAGCTCTCAGAAGAGCGGGGATCGAAGCCCTGATATCTCTGCTGATAGTCCTTCTCCATCGAGATGACGGAGTTTTCCCGCATCGCCACATCGAGATTATCCTTGGCACGGTGCATACCGAGGGTATAGGTCTCGAAGCCACGAGCCACCTTTCCTGCCGGCAAGGCATTGGTATGCACGGAGATAAAGAGATCGGCATTGGCACGGTTGGCGATATTCGCACGCTCATTGAGCGGGATGAAGACATCCTTCGTGCGGGTATAGATGACTCTTACCTCCGGGAGATTCTGCTCCACATACTTACCGAAGCGCAAGGCAACGGCAAGATTGATATTCTTTTCCTTGGATATGGCTCCGAGTGCTCCGGCATCATGACCACCATGACCAGGATCGATGACCAGCGTGAAACGCTTATTGGCAGCGAACGCAGTCATTACCAACACACACAAGAAGATCCATATCAGTGTTACTTTCTTACACATACTTTCTGATGATTTTGCAAAATTACTACTTTATTATCAGAAAACCTAATTCTAACTATAAGTTTTATCATTTGTTAATACAACCTCTACTCCTGCGCCGTCGCTATCGGCACCCATCGGTGGATTCACCTTGGTGATAGAGAGTTGGAGTTTCTGGATTTCCGGGAAATCGGAAAAGAGCCTATGGGCGATTCTGCCTGCCACATGCTCCAGGAGCTTGCTGGGCACCGCCATTTCCTCTCTTACCTTCTGATAGACTTCGGCATAATTGAGGGTTCCCTGAAGTTCATCAGTCTGCATGGCAGAAGAGAAGTCATAATCCAGCACCAGGTTGACAAGATAATCGTTGCCAACGATTCCCTCCTGCGGCAATACGCCATGGAAAGCGTGGAAACGCACATTCCTGAGGTATATCTTACTGCTCATCAATTTCATCTTCAGTCTCCTTATAATCTATTCCGTTTTCCAAGTTATCTATTCCATTTTCTTCATAGAGGTACTTCTTCAAGGCTCTTTCCACGCCCACCCGCCAGGTGTTGAGGGTTTCGGAGGTGAGCTGAAGCTGATTGACCAGCTTGATGACGTGGGCAACCGGCATACGATAGCGCAGAACGCCGGATATGAGCTTGGCATAGTTCCAATACTCGGGATTGAACTTCTCGCTCAATCCTTCGACGGTAATCTTGTAGCCACGCTTGTTGACAAACTGGAAATCATATCGCTTCTGTCCTTCCGGGAGCACCGTCTTGATGATCTTGCCCTTGGTGACAGACTTGGGGAGCATGATGCCTTCATCCTCATCCTGCAAGCCGGTGAATATCTCGTAGGGATGCCCATTGAGCAATCCGACCAAAGCCACCCATTTCTCCTTATTGTTCTGGTATCTTACCACATCGCACTCCAATTCCTTAGGTCGAACCTCTACCACTTCCGGACTAACGAGCGATTTCTGTGTTTCTTCTGAAACGAGTTTCGCCAATGGCAGATGGAGCTTATTCCAATCGACATTCTGCGCATCGAAATGCTCATGCAGGTCAGCCAATCGGGTCTTCAAATCTTTCATCAAGGCATGGCTCGCCTCTTCGAAGGTCATATTTTCAGTATATTCCATATTAAACGTTTAATAATTAGCTGCAAAATTAAAACAATATTTCTAAAATATGAAACGTTTGAGCAGATATTTCATCAAAAAACGCACGAAAAGCGCATTATGAAGCAAAAAATGTAAAAGAACCGTGTTCTTTTTGGGAAACTTTCATTATCTTTGCATAAGATATTAGAAAAAGAAACAAGATATGGAATCAATCAAGAAAAGAACCTCGATTCGCAAATATGCCGACAGAGAGGTAACAGATGAACTTTTGAACCAGTTGCTGGAAGAGGCGATGCGTACTCCTACCATGGGAAACCTGCAGCTCTACAGCGTAGTGGTAACCCGCAGCGAAGAGGGAAAGAAGGCTTTGGCTCCTGCCCACTTCAACCAGCCGATGGTGACAGGCGCTCCTGTGGTACTCACCATCTGTGCCGACTACCGCCGCACTACCCTCTGGGCAGAAAACCGCAAGGGAACCCCGGGATACGACAACATCCTCTCGTTCATGAATGCGGCTACCGATGCACTGCTCTTCACGCAGACCTTTACCAATCTGGCAGAAGAGGCGGGTCTGGGAACCTGCTTCCTGGGCACCACGGTGTATATGCCGAAAATGATCATTGACACCCTGAAGTTGCCGAAACTGGTAATGCCTGTGGCTACCCTTACCATCGGATGGCCGGATGAGCAGCCTGCCCTGAGCGACCGTCTGCCATTGCGCAGCATCATCCACAACGAGCATTTCGAGGATTATACCCCAGAAAAGATTGATGACTTCTATGCCGAGAAGGAAGCACTGGAAGAGAACCAGGAGTTTGTACGCATCAACAACGTAGAAACCTTAGCCCAGGTTTTCACCGATATCCGATATACCAAGAAGGATTGCGAAGCCATGAGCATCGGATTCCTCGATGCCCTCAAGCAGCAGGGATTCCTCAAATAAATAAAAAAGCGCATCAGCAAGTTAATCTCGCTGATGCGCTTTTTTATTTTACGTTCAGTTTTACTTATTGAAACCTGTAATCTCTACGTATGGAGCCTGACCTCTGCCATCCTCATCACGATAAGATACCTTGATAGTCTTGCACTCGTTCGGCATCAGACTGAAATAGTTATCGCTGTAGATAACAGGGAGAATCTGCTCACCATCACCACCCTTCAGGTTCAGGCGAACCAAGAGGGCAGGTACATTGCCAGTATTGCGGATCACTACCTCGCCAACCCACTCTTCACCCTGCTGAACGAAACGCTTGCCGCTGACAGCAACATCTGCCTTTGGCAACTTAGAGAGTGCCTGGAGATTGTCCTCTTCCTTACCCATCACATAGAAGTTGTCAGAAACCACCTGGTTGTTCTGCTCCAGAGTCAACTTGATGTAGTAAACCTCCTCATCCGGTTCACTTACGCTAACGGCATCGAGAGTCTGGTCTTCCGCCACATTCACTTCCTTGCTCTCCTCCTTGATCAACTTTCCGTACATATCAAAGACCTGAGCCTTGGCAACCAAGCCATTCTTGGCACCACCGGCAAAGTTAACTACCTCGGCAACCTTCTTCACTGGGTTGTACTGGATATGCAATGGTTCGCAAGCCTTCTTCACACCAAAGTATGCTGCAGTTGGCTCGAAGTAATAATCGTAGGTACACCAAACCATGCTTGGCCAGCAGGCATGACTCATCCAGATGAGCAAACCAAGACGGTCCTGCTGAGAAGACTCGTACATCGCACGGTAGCCATCATAGTTGAGCCACTGTGCCCACTTGGTAAACTGCTCAGCACTCTGAGGCTTGCCATATCGCTTCTCCATGATGTTGTTGAAAGACTCACCACCCTGGGCTCCCTTCAATGTATAATCATGCTGCCCCCAGGCATCGCTCTGTGGCCACAGATGCTCCGGTTCCATCATTCTGCTCAGAGACTCGAAGGTAGGCACATTCGGCATACCACGCTCTGAATGCAGCTTATGGCTCTGGTTAGCGAAGTAGAAAGATGGTGACTTCATCTGGTAAGGACCATGACCGCTCACACCTAGGTCGGCTGAGCTAGGAATATAGCCCAACTGTGGATGAATCGCCTTCACCTGCTCTCTCAGCACCTTGTCGATGGATGCAGGAGGGAAGCCCTCGTTTCTACCGCAATAGATACCGATACAAGCATGGCTGCGGATGCGGGAGATGTAATCGGCAGAGTTCTCCAGGAACATCTTGTCGTCATCAGGATCCGGTCCGTCCCATGGATTAGCCAACCAGAAGTCCTGCCAGATCATGATACCATACTTATCGCATGCCTCATACAGTTCCTCATCACCAATCTGACCTACCCAGTCGCGAATCATATTGTAGTTCATCTCCTTATGGTAGCGAACGGCAGTATCGTATTCACGTCCACGGTAGTTGAGGTTGGTCTCAGAGAATCCCCAGTTACCTCCCAATGGATTCAATCTCTTGCCATTGATATAGATCTTGGTCTGGGTATCCAGGTCGACATAACTCATCTGGCGGATACCCGCCTTATAGTTGACCTCAGAGATTACCTCGCCTGAAGCCTTATCTGAAACCTTGAAACCGGCATCATATAAATAAGGAGAACCATAGCCGTTAGGCCACCAGAGATTCATGCGCTGGTTCTTGAGCTGAGGATAATCAGCTGGAGCGAAAGCCACCTCACGCTTCTCGTTTGGCTGCAGGCTAACTTCCTGTTCGAACTGGATCTTGCCAATAAAACCGGAAAGCTTCACGGTCTTAGCCACGGCATCTGCATTCTTCAGGAAGACAGATGGAGTCATGGTTGCCAATGTATCCGGCAGATTCAAAGTAGATGTTACCAGCGGATCGGAAACGCTCACACCGTTATCGTGGGTGAGATAGACATCATTCCAGATACCGATTTCACGACCTGGGGTGTTGGTAATCCAGTCCCAGCCGATAGATGCGTGGAAGGTTGGGTTATCAGCACCCAACTCACCACCATTGAGGTCGGTATTCTGGAGATTTTTCTGCTTCACCACGCCGAAGTGGGCATTCTTGATGACATGCACCTCGAGCTTGTTGGCACCCGGCTTCAACTTCTTGGTCACGTCGATGCGAGAGCGGATAAAGGCACCATCGATTCTGCCAATCTTCTCACCATTCAGGAGGATATCCGCCTTCCAGTTGATACCATCGAAGTTAAGATAGGTATGCTGGTTCTTGTTGGCAGATGGCTGATGGTTGATGGTAGTACGATACCAGAAATCAGAGTTGAAAAACGACTCGGAAATCTGTCGCATATTGTCATCGTAGCGGTTATCAGGCACCGCACCGATATTCATATAGCTGGTGAGCACGGTACCAGGAACGGTAGCCTGAATCCAGGCATCACTTCCCTCACGGCGCAGCTGCCATTGGTTGAGCATCTGCTTGCCATTCTTAGAAGCCAAAGTGTTGGCTGCCTCGGCACGCAAGCCACCCTTACCCATCACCTGCATCTCAGACAAGGCATAACGACCGGAAGCATCCGGCTGGGTAAGCAGCAATCTCACATATCTGCCATGCCCCTTGCAAGCCACCTTCTCGGTCAAGCCCTTCTGCTTCTGCTGACCCAGGGTAGCAATATCACTCCAGTTTCTGGCATCACAGGAAACCTGGATCTTGCCCTGACGAGCCTTGTTGACCCAGAAGAGATTCACCTGGTCGAAATCAGCCACAGTACCCAAATCTACATAGAGCCACTGGGCATTCTTTGCCAATTCTGACTTCCATACACTGGAGAAGTGCATGGAAGGACGCCATGAAGTGGTATTATCGATGAGTTTGACGCGCCACCACGCAGCACCCGGCATAGTAAATTCGATGCGTACGTGCTCGTAGTTGCCCGGTTTCTTCAAAGGAATGGAAACATTCAGCTTGCGGAGCGGCAGGCGCACCACATCCTGGAACTTGTTTGGGTCGGAACTTACCTGCTGTTTGGTAGCCTCGCCAGGAAGTCCGGTGCCTTTCTCTTCTCCCAGCACCTCCCATTTCTGACCATTGTGTGACCCCATCACACGAATCACATACCCCTTAGTAGCCTTGTCCTGATAGTAAGCCAATTCACCTGTAAACTTCAGGTTTCTGAGGTTTACCTTCATGGCTTCCCAATTGAACTCAGCAAAAGCCTTCTCGCCCTTGATATACTGACTGGTGACCGTGTTGCCATCGATCATCTTCTCCTTGTCACGGTTGGACAACTCGCCTTCATTCGTTCTTACACTCAGGAAGGAAGGAGCCTTGCTGGTGATGATACCATCTGTTACCAGATGACCTGTAAGATTGAAATCGGCATTCGAAGAAGTATATACCATACGGTTCAAGGCGATGTTCCTATAGGTATCATCCTTCACCATTTGAGGAGCCGTAAACTGAGATGGGCGTCCCGGATACTGTCCGATACCCCTTGTCCCAGTCTGATCGTCGGCATAAGTCAAGCCCAGAGCCTGGCTGAGTAAAGCTATAACCACAACTGCTTTCTTCATTATTTTTTTAAGTTTAAGTAATATACTAAGTTTTGTGCAAAGTTACAAAAAAAAATTATACGCACAAATATTTTAAACCAATTTATTTATTCTTGCGTATTTTAGGGCAAAAAAATAGCCAATGCCCTATAAAAACAAAGAAAAAGCGCAACAGGCAAATAGTCTGTTGCGCTTCTATCATTAAATTTCAATTGAACTAGTACTCATTTCTTCTTAACGGTTCACGACCAACCGTCAATCACCAACTACTCAACGACGATTGGCTTGTACTTAGGCACCAATGCCTTCATGATACACCAGCCTACGAGATAAGCCACGCTGCAGATGCAGAATACAATCATGTAAGCACCTGGCTTGCCATCGAAGCCCATGAAGGTGAAGGCAGAACCCTGACCCTCTGCGTAGGTGAAGAGCATACCGGAACCCTTGTTGATGAGGAAAGAACCGATACCACCCGCCATAGCACCAATACCAGTGATGGTAGCCACAGTTGACTTAGGGAACATATCACCGATGGTTGAATAGAGGTTGGCAGACCAAGCCTGATGACCCGCACCGAGCAAACCGATGATGATAGCTGGCCACCATGCACTGTACTCACCCATAGGCTGAGCAATCAGACCGAGCAATGGGAAGCAAGCGAAAATCAACATCGCACGCATTCTACCGATATATGGATTCATACCCTTCTTATCTACAAAATAGGTTGGCAAATAACCGCCACCAATACTCAATACCGTAACAATCGCATAAAGAGTGAAGATGAGGGCAATACCCATACCAGAGTCTGAAGAGTAACCATACTGATCAGAGAAGTAAGCAGGAGCCCAGAAGAGGAAGAACCACCATACACCATCAGTCATCAACTTACCCACGATGAACGACCAAGTCTGGCGATAGCTGAAGCACTTGAGGAAACCGATTGTCTTCTCCTCAGAAGCCTCTGCAGTCTCAGCTTTCTCAGCCTCAGCCTCAACCTTCTCCATATCTTCATCCTGCTCAATGTAAGTAAGCTCAGCCTTGTTTACATGCTTGCTCTGAGAAGGCTTCTCATAAAGCCATACCCAGAGACCCATCCATACATAACCGAGCACACCGATGATGATGAAAGCCCACTCCCAGCCCATGCTGCGAGCCAACAATGGAATGGTAGCTGGTGCTGCCAAGGCACCAACAGACGCACCACTGTTGAAGATGGCTGTAGAGAACGCACGGTCTTTCTTTGGGAAATACTCAGCGGTTACCTTGATGGCTGCAGGGAAGTTACCTGCCTCACCCACAGCAAGAATCAAGCGGCAAGAGAGGAACAGCCATACACTGATGGTGGCGATAGCTACAGCTGCATCACTGCCAGCCTGTACCATGCGAAGTGCCTCGATAGAATCGTAACCCTCGATCTGCATAGCTACCCAACCGCAACCTGCGTGCATCACAGCACCAGTTGACCATACGAAGATGGCGATGAGATAACCCTTCTTGGTACCCATCCAATCCACGAACTTACCTGCAAAGAGGTTGGCGATGGCATAGAAGATAGAGAAAAGACCGGTAATCGTACCGTAGTCGTCATCAGTCCAGTGGAATTCTGGAGCGATGAAGTCTTTCCATGTTAATGACAGAACCTGGCGGTCCATATAATTGACTGTGGTGGCAATAAAAAGCAACGCACAGATTACCCAACGGAAGTTGGACATTTTACTTGTTGAAATAGGACTCATTTGTCTCAGTTTTTAAGCGTTTTGTTTTGTTATTCTAATGTAGGGATCTTTACCACCTGCATATCATTGTAGATGAGGTTCTCACCAGCCATACCCCAGATAAAGGTATAGTTGCTGGTACCTGCAGCGCAGTGGATAGACCATTCAGGAGCAATGACAGCCTGCTCATTGTTCAACCAGATAGGACGTGTCTCCTGTGGTTCACCCATTACATGGAGAATCTTCTGACCTTCTGGTACATTATAATAAAGGTAAGTCTCCATACGGCGGAGGTGAGTATGAGCAGGCATGGTGTTCCATACAGAACCCTCCTTCAACTCGGTAACACCCATCTGCAGCTGGCAGGTACGGACACCAGCCACGCCATCGATGATCAACTGGTGGATCACACGGTCGTTGCTCTCCTTCAGACTACCCGCCTTGATGTTGTTGGCATCCTTCAGGGTTACCTTCTTGGTAGGATAGGTCTGATGAGCGCAGGCACTGTTCATATAGAACTTAGCAGGCTTGGCTGCATCCTTGCTGCTTACCTCGATGCTCTTGGCACCACGACCTACATAGAGAGCCTCCTGGAAAGCAAGTGTATATTTCTTGCCATCTACGGTAACGGTTCCCTCGCCACCGATATTGATGATACCCAACTCACGGTTATCGAGCAGATTCTTCTGATCGTTTGGCTTATCGGTATAAAGCGGAGCGATAGAAGTGAGCTTCAAAGGAGCGGTTGTTGGCTCTGCACCACCGATGAGGAAACGGTCGAACATAGTGTAGGTCCAGTTTACCTCACCTGGAGCGAACACCTTCTCGATAGCGAACTCGCTGCGGAGGCGCTCGGTTGTATAATGCTTGGCATCCATAGGATTGCTCGCATAACGAACGTTATAATTAGTGTAGGCATTTTCTGCCTTTACTTCGTATCCACACTTACCACACTGGCCAAAAGCCTGACTTGCTGTTAATACCATTGCTGCTAATATTAATGTTAATTTCTTCATAATCGTTTACTTTGAACTTTGAATTTTGAACTTTGAACTTTATGATTACTTGAATTCTTCGTTCTTCACTTTTTTGTTTTATTTCTTGGCTGCTGCCTTTTCTTCCTTCACGATGCGCTGGCGGTTGAGAACCAGCAGGGCGATGGTGAGGATGGTGAGCACACCCATACCGATGTAAGAGAACTTCACACCACGATAGATGACCCATCCGAAGAGAGAGGATGCGAAATCGAGCGCACCACCTGCGAATCCGTCAGGGATATGAGCGGCATTATCGCCTGTGGCAGCATAAACCTGGTTGGCTGCCATCGTAAAGTCAGGTGCCATATCGGTTACGAAATAGAGACCGATAATCAGGGCTACCAAACCGATGATAAGGGTCTTCACTACATTACCCTTGGTAAATGGCAGAATCAATGGGAAGAGGTAGAACATTCCTGCCAATGATGCCAATGGCAAAAACTGATTGCCAGGCAGGAAGACTGCGATTGCCAGGATAACCGGAATCAAGATGACTGATACTACCAAGGTAGTAGGATGACCGATAACCAAGGCAGGACTCATACCGATGTGTACCTTCTTGCCGTTGAACTTGGTCTTGACCAACTCCTGTGTCTTCTCTGAAATTGGCTTCAGTCCATCGATAAAGAGAGAGGTGATACGAGGGATCAGCTCCATCACAGCTCCCATGGTTACACCCAGGAAGAGAATCTTCTTGATATCCAACTGAGCTGCCCAGCCAATCAGGGCACCTACGATGACACCGAGAACCAATGGTTCGCCGAGCACACCAAACTTCTTCTTCAATCCCTCTGCATCTACATCGAGCTTAGAGAAACCAGGAATCATATCCAGGAGCTTGTTGAAGACGATGGCGAATGGCATGAAACTCTGGCAGAATGGCTGCGGAATAGAGATTCCATCCAAATCGTAGTACTTCTGGAACTTGTCGGCGGTCAGGTCTGCACATACCAATGTAATCATATAGCAGACGATGGCTGCGAAGTATCCCCAAAGCAAGCTCTCGCCCATCACGAAGTAAGCTACGGCACCGATGAATGCGAAATGCCAGTAGTTCCAGAGGTCGATGTTTACCGTACGGGTGGTCTTGGTAATCAACATCAGGAAGTTGACACCCAAGCAGATTGGGATAATCAAGGCACCCACCGCAGTATTATAAGCTACGGCAGCAGCTGCAGGCCATCCCATATCAAACACATTCAACTGCAGGTGATAGATGTCGGAGATAGCCTTCAACGGGTCATTGAAGTTGGTAGTCAGCAAAGCTGTCACCACACCCAAGCCCACGAAACCCACACCTACGAAGAGTCCCGACTTCAAAGCCTTTCCGAATTTCATGCCAATACACAGTCCGATGACCGTGAAAATGATAGGCATCATCACGCTCGCACCCAGACTAATAATATAGCTAAATACTTGTTCCATTATTACTTTTGAATTGTTAAATAGTTAAAGAAATACACATAAAAGTGCACCCTTGCTTGTTTTTAGATGATTTGTTGGTTGCAAAGATACACTTTTTTATTCATATTCTATACGTTTTAATGGAAAAATTTACGTAAAAAAGAATCCCATCCGAGCTTTTCGGATGGGATTTATCGTTTTTTATACGTTTTTGCACGATTTATTGTCGCCAGCAATGCTTCTTTTCACGCTTAATCCTGGTAATAAACTCTCTTCACTCGGTTGCTAATGGTGGTCAGCACTTCGTAAGGAATTGTCTCCAGAATATCACTCAACACCTGAACAGGAAGATGCTCGCCGAAGATTTCCACGCTATCACCTTCCTTGCAGTTGATGCCGGTGACATCGATCATCGCCACATCCATACAGATGTTGCCTACATAATCTGCCTTCTGACCATTGACCAGACAGTAGGCATGGCGATTGCCGAGACGGCGGTTCAAGCCATCAGCATATCCGATAGGAATGGCAGCTATGACACTGTCCTTATCGAGGATGGTCTTGCGACTGTAGCCAACACTATCGCCCGCCTTCACGTTGTGCATCTGGAGAATGGTAGTCTTCAGGGTGCTCACGCAGTTGATGGTCTTGTTGTTGCGGGAGTTGATGCCATAGAGTCCGAGACCCAGGCGGCACATATCCAACTGGCGCTCCGGGAAGTGCTCGATACCTGCCGAATTGCAGATATGGCGCAGGATCTTATGGTCGAAGGCAGCCTGCAACTGTCGGCTTCCCTTATCGAAGAGTTCAAACTGATGGGCAGAGAAATCATCGAAACTATCGTCATCGCTTCCCACGAAGTGAGAGAATACGGAACGAGGGATGATGGCATTCTGATGCTTCAGCTTACCGATAAGCTCCTCCATATCGTTTTCAGGATCGAAGCCCATGCGATGCATACCGGTATCGAGCTTGATGTGAACAGGGAATCCGGTGACACCCTCCTTCTCTGCAGCCTTGATGAGCGCATCGAGCAATCGGAAAGAATACACCTCAGGCTCCAGGTCGTAATCGAACATGGTCTTGAAGGCTGTCATTTCCGGGTTCATGATCATGATGTTGCTGGTGATACCGTTCTTGCGAAGGGTGACACCCTCATCGGCAACAGCCACAGCCAGATAATCTACACGATGATCCTGCAGGGTCTTGGCTATCTCCACCGCTCCGGCACCATAGCCATCCGCCTTGATCATGCAGACCAGTTTGGTTTCCGGCTTCATGAAGGCACGGTAGTAGTTGAGGTTGGCAACCACCGCATTCAGGTTGACCTCGAGGGTGGTTTCATGCACCTTCTGCACCAGCAGTTCGGTAAGCTGATCGAAACCAAACTGGCGGGCACCCTTCAGGAGGATGACCTCATCACGGAGGGAGGCAAAGACCTCACTATTGATAAACTCCTCCACATTCGGGAAGAAGAACTTTTCTGAAATCTGAATCGTATCATGCTGTTTGCAGAGTTCCGGACCGATACCGATGAACTTCACTACGCCACGCTTGCGGGCAAGATCGCTCACCTCTTTATATAGAGCCTCGGGAGTCTGACCGCTCTGATAGATATCGCTCAAGATCAAAGTATGGCGACGGCCACGATGATCAGGACGGCGGTTCATGAAGTCGAGGGCGATGTCGAGTGAATTGATATCGCTGTTGTAACTGTCGTTGATGAGTGTACAGCCATGCTGCCCCACCTTTACCTCCAGTCGCATCGCAACCGGTTCGAGCAGTGCCATACGCTTGTCGATATCCTCGGCAGAGAGTCCGATCTTGGAAGCGACTGCAGCACAGACGATGGAATTCTGGATGGAAGCATCATCGATGAAAGGAATGGAGAAGCTATCCTCTACACCTTTATATATATAGGTGATGACGCTCACGCTCTGCTGCTTCTCAATCTTCTTGACATAGAAAGGAGCCTCAGGGTTCTGGAGCGACCAGAAGAGTTTTTCGCCTTTATAATCAGGATATTCAGCCACCACTTTGGTAATCACCTCATCATCGCCATCATAAACCACGGTTTCAGCATCATGGAAGAGGATGAGCTTCTCACGGCACTTCTCCTCCAGGGAAGAGAAGTTCTCCTGATGGGCTGAACCCACATTGGTAAGAACGGCGATGGTAGGCTGGATGATGTCACGGAGGGCAAGCATCTCGCCAGGCTGACTGATACCCGCCTCGAAGACACCTACCTGGGTCTGCTCGTTCATCAGCCAGACAGACAATGGCACACCTATCTGGGAATTGTAACTGCGAGGGCTGCGGGTAACGAACATGCTTGGCGAGAGCAGCTGATAGAGCCACTCCTTGACCATCGTCTTGCCGTTGGAACCCGTAATACCCACGATAGGGATATTGAATTCATCACGATGGCGCTCAGCCAGACGCTGAAGAGCCTCCAGCGTATTGACCACCTTCAGGAAGTTAGCCTCCGGATAATCAGAAGCATAGCCCTTAGGAACATCAGTTACCACAAAGTTTTTCACACCTCTGCGATACAGTTCAGGGATGTAATTATGACCATCATTGCGCTCAGACTTGAGTGCAAAAAACAGAGTTTCCTCCGGGAAACAAAGAGAACGACTATCGGTCAGGATAAAACCGATGTTGGTATCATTGTCTCCATAGCGACGCGCACCTATCAGTGTGGTTACCTTTTCAATAGTATATGTCATTGTCTTAATACTTTAAATGTTCTACATTATGCTTTTGGGCTTTCAGCCCGTCACTAACCCATACTTTTTCTCGAACCATCTTTTCCTTTCTTCCGTTCTGGCGATGAACTTCTGATGTTCCTCGCTATCGGGGTTGAAGGGCTTGTGTCCGAGGGCTTCCCGGATGGGACGCCAGTCTTCCAGAAACTGTTCGGCAGCCTTGCCGAAATAGGTTTCCCGGAATTTCTCCCAGATATATTCTACTGCCTGATCGCTCGGGTGCAGCATATCTTCCTTGTAGAAACGGTAATCACGAAGTTCATCGTTCATGATTTCGTAAGCCGGAAAATAGCTCACCACACCAGGGTTTGCCTTCACCAAGCGGTCTGCAGCCAACTGAAGCGTAGCCTTCGAAAGCTGACTTCCATGATAGCCGTATTTGGCATAACGGA